>ERZ826764.16-NODE-16-length-240332-cov-43.221240_pt1 | contig 240332 bp, 213 predicted proteins | sample MGYA00519870_ERZ826764 | MGnify/ENA primary metagenome ERZ826764 (study PRJEB31778, sample SAMEA3449239) | human gut metagenome | biome: human gut; feature: human-associated habitat; material: faeces | place: United Kingdom | collected 2010/2012 ... | reverse complement strand
AAAAAAGCCGTCGTAGAGCAGACAATTTGACACGCCCATTTGAAACGGCGGCTTTGATTTTCAGAGCCGCCGTTTCTTTGCGTTTGCACAAACCAATGACGACTTGCGGGGACACGGTAGCCGATTGGAGGTTGATTTACCGTGTCCTTCTTTTTATTTCGCAGTATCCATGATCTGCACCAGTTAAAAAAAGCGTAGCTCCCCCATCGGAGCAGTCCGGCTTTGAATGTGAAATTAAACAGTACATAACCGATAATATATTTTCGTGCGCTTGCGTGGCCTTGTGTCGCGCAGGCGTATTTTGCTTTCCAGACTTCGAGACAAAGTGTCCCGAGGTGCGGTGCCGTTCTCCGCCATTACTCCATTTCGTTTCCGACCAACCCCGAACAAACTGAAATGGAGGATTTTACGATGACTACTATCAATCTGAAAGATCTTTATTATTGGTACACGCAGGATCAGCTTATCGAAGTTTCTGACGAGGTTGCCGAGGTATTCAAGGCCGATGCCCGTTATGAAATGGCCTACCAGCGGCGGCTCTCCCGGCACAAGGCGCAGTATTCTCTGGACTGCGATGACGGGATTGAGTATTCCGCTTGCCTGCATGAGCCGACCCCGCAGGAGCTCCTTGAACGGATGGAAACCTTTCTTCGTCTGTGGAACGCTCTCAATTCTCTGCCGGAGATCCAAGGCCGTAGAATTGACGCACATATCATTCTTGGCAAGTCGATTAAGGAAATTGCCGAGGCCGAGGGCGTACATGAGGAGTCTATTCGCCAGTCGATCAAGCGTGGCCTTGAACGCATGAAAAAAACTTTTTGATTTTTTCTTCTTAACCCACTTGGAATTGATGAAAAAATGTCTCGGTTTATGAGAGGAGGTTTTCTTCCTAACGCAAGGGAATAACGGCAACCCTGAGTAAGTACGTGGAGCCAGACGGTGGGTGCGCGGTGACATTTCCCAAAAGAGATTGAGCGAACAACACCAACACTGTAAATGGGCCCGGCCATCCCAAGGCCATGATCCGGTGCTGAACAGGTTGGCTGCCTGTTCCTCCGGGCTTGTTGCTTTACTTGCGTTGAGAGCGCCGCACAGGAAATAACGATTGTCTTTGGACAGGCCAAGTAAATATGTGCGGCGCTCTCTAATATTCAAAAACTATAATAAACCTCGAGACAAAGTGTCCCAAGGTGGAGTAAGGCAACAGGCCAGCATCCCGGTGGTGCTGGCCTGTTGCGTTTCCCCACCAAACAGCGGGAGGCGTTCTATCAATCTGCGAAGGAGGTTTACCGTGAAATTAACTACACAGGAACTTGAACAAATGAGAAGCGTTGACATTGGCGCGGTGGCTGCCGAGTCCCTGCCTGATGTGAGCGGTATGACCTTTGACAATGCGCTTTCCCGAAAGGAGCGCATCTCTCGATTTTTGCAGACTGTCAAAAATCCATACTGCTTTTGCATCGGTGGTGTTGGCGTGAAAATTGAATTTGCTGAAAGCGGGCCATCTCTCCAAGATAAGCTGACGGATTTCCTGCTGCGGCAAAGAAGCGGGCTGTAACTTCGGTTACAGCTCGTTTTGCTTCTTCGAGACAAAGTGTCCCGAAGTGGAGGCATCCTTGTTGTCCTCCCCGGACAGAGTTATAATATAAGTGTAATGTGATAGGGAAGGAGGAACAATGGCACGAGCAAAAAACAGAGGGTATCAGCAGAGTTTCTCTCCCTCTTACACAATCCGCCGCTGGCGGCTGGGCATCTATATCCGGCTTTCAAAGGAAGATTTGAAAAAAGGAAAAGACGATAGCAACAGCGTAAAGAACCAGCGTGACCTACTGAACGATTTTTACCGACGCAACATTGACGAGTTTGAAAGCATCACGGAATATGTGGATGATGGTCATACTGGAACGGACGCCAACCGTGAAGATTTTCAACGGCTCTTGGCGGATGTCATGAGTGGTAAAATCAACTGCGTTATAGTAAAAGACCTGTCCCGCTTCGCACGAAATTATAGCGATGCCGGAAGTTTGATCGATAACCTGTTTGTTCAAATGGGTGTTCGCTTTATCAGCCTTGCTGAGAATGTGGACAGCTACAAGAACCCCGACAGCGTTTCAAATATCATCGTTCCCATTACAAACGTGATGAACGATAATTACTGCTATCAGACTTCCAAAAAGATCCGGCAGGTATTTGATTACAAACGACGCAACGGCCAGTATATCGGAGCATTTGCTCCTTACGGCTATGTAAAACACCCAAAGGACAAGCACAGGCTGATTGTTGATCCCGATGCTGCTGAAAATGTCAAACTCATTTTCACAATGCTTATTCAAGGGTCATCAAAACGTGCTATCGCGCTGTACCTGAACGAACACGGCGTACCGAGCCCCTCGGCTTACAAGGTACAAAAGGGCTTGCCTGTTTCGACAAGAGGGTATGACGATCCTATGTGGGGAGTCCGCATGATCCACTCCATTCTTACCAATCCGACCTACACCGGGGATTTAGCCCAAGGCCGAAGCCGGGTGAAAAGCTACAAGGTACACCAGATTGAAGCTGTTCCACGCGAGGAATGGGTGGAAGTGGCTGGAACGCATGAGGCCATTATCGACTATGAAACTTTCGACAAGGTACAGGCTCTCTTACAGCGTGATACCCGTACTTCCCCGAAAGGCCGTGAGGTACATTTATTCAGCGGCTTTCTGAAATGTGCCGATTGCGGGCGGGCCATTACCCGATGCGTTGGCAAGAACAACAATGTATATTATTCTTGCTCAACCTACAAGAACCGTTCCCGGACAGCCTGCACCATGCACTCAATCAAGCATGAACGGCTGGAGGCTGCTGTTTTGTTCGCTGTACAGCATCAGGTACATTTGGCTGTTTCCTACTCGGAAATCGTCACGCAGATCAATTCCGCTCCAATCAAAAAAAGCCAGTCTTACCGACTGGACGATCTGATAGCTGCAAAAGAGCGGGAACTGACAAAGATAACACGCTACAAGCAATCTCTTTATCAGGACTGGAAAGACGGTGAAATCACCCAGCAGGAATACCGGGACATGAAGGCTGACTATGAACGGCAGACTTCTGATATTTCCGCGGTGCTTACCCGGCTGAACGCTGAACGCGCAGAACTGGCAAACGGTGTGGACAATGAGCATCCCGCACTGGTAGCCTTTATGAAGTATCAGAACATAGAAGCCCTCAACCGTGAAATCTTGGTTGAACTTGTGGACTATATCAAGGTCTATGAAAACGGCAATATCAGCGTGAAATTCAAATTTGCTGACGAGCTCCGCAAGATTGCCGAGTACATTGAAATTAACACTACGGAAGATACCGCAGTAGCGGGCTAACCCCCGCTACAAACCCCTTTGACAGTGTGTTTTCCTAATAGGCGCTAATCATATGTTAACAAGATATCCGCGGTACTGGGTTCGGCCAATGTGGATGCCGTGATAGAGTTCATGCGCTCCTACGGCCCATACGCCATGGTCATATCCTTTTTCCTGATGGTATTTTCGTCGGTAGCCGCGCCCCTTCCGGCGTTCCTTATAACCTTTGCAAACGCCGCAATATTCGGCTGGTGGCAGGGGGCCATACTGTCCTGGTCCAGCGCCATGGCGGGAGCTGCGGTGTGCTTCTTTATTGCCCGCGTGCTTGGCCGCGATACCGTTGAGAGGTTTGCAGGAAAGGGCGCCATAGCCAGCGTCGAAGGCTATTTCAGGGAATACGGTTCAAAGACCATACTGGTATGCCGCCTGCTGCCCTTCGTGTCCTTCGACGCGGTGAGCTACTTTGCGGGCCTTACGCCTATAAAGTTCTGGCCGTTCTTCATAGCCACAGGCATAGGACAGCTGCCCGCCACCATCGTTTATTCCTACGTAGGCGGCATGCTGACCGGCGGCGTAAAGTATTTCGTGACGGCGCTGTTGTGTATATTCGCAATAAGCATTATCGTAATGATAATCAAGGGCATGTACAGCAAAAAACACCCCAAGGCCGTTGGGGCGCAGGGCTCTGCGGATAGCGCCGGGGATAAAAATGAATAGCTCGGGCTGCTTTGGCATGGGCTGCCATCAGGGGCTGTCCTTTTCGGGCCTGTTCATGCGGTGCGATAGGGCTGAGGCGGTGTTCTGGCCCGGCTGCGCCCTTATGAACCTTGACCCGGATATACTTTACAAAACCGCCGCCGTATTAAAGCGCACAGAGCCGGAGCTGGGCCTGTGCTCCGGCTGCTGCGGCCAGCCTACGAGGTATCTGTTCCACGAAAAGCACAGCGCCCGGCGCGACAGGCTGCTAAGTCTGCTCAGGCAAAGGGGCGTGAAACGGATATACACCGCCTGCCCGAACTGCATGGTACAGATGAGGGAAGCAGACGGCATACAGGTGATACCCATATGGCGGGCGCTGGCGGAAAACATACGCACAGAGGATATAAAGGGCCTTGAATGCCCGCTTACGCTGCACGACCCCTGTCCCATGCGCAGCGAGACCGAACAGCAATATGCCGTGCGTAAGTTGCTCAGGCTGTGCGGGGCCGAGGTGCGGGAGGCGGAAAACAGCGGCGGCAGGACGCTCTGCTGCGGCAACTATCATATGATGAGGGCCACCGACCCCGGCAAGTCAGCCGCAATGAGGCAAAGGCGGATATCGCAGTTCCGTAAGGATACGGCGGTTGCGAGCTATTGCGAGGGCTGCCTCGACGCATTCAGAAGCGAGGGCTTGGAGACGGTGCATGTGCTGGAGGCGCTGTTCGGCAAGAGCAAAAGGCGGGGCTGGGGCAACAGGATAAGGTTTACCCTCGGCATAGGGAGATAACAATGGATAAGCTCAGGCTGATAATGGACTGCGACTGCACCATGGGGGTGCCGGGCTGCGACGTGGACGACAGCCTTGCGCTGCTGTATGTGCTGGACTGCCCGGAGGCAGAGCTGCTGGGAGTAACCTGCTCCTTCGAAAATAACACGCAGGATACGGTATACCGCAACAAAAAGCGGCTGCTCAAGGAATGGGACAGGGAGGATATACCCGTGCTTTGGGGCGCGGACAGCCCCAAAGAGCGGCGCAGCGAGGCGGCGGAGTTCATGAGTGCAGCGGCAAGGGAACTGGGCGGAGGTAAGGCACGGCAGTCGCTGCTTCCCGAGATAGCTGATGGGGAGAAGTACGTAAAACATATATACGATACATATTTCAACGCCCGGGTGTTGAAAAACCCATAGATGAGGAGATATACAGATGAAAAAGCTTTTAACCGGCCTGCTTATGCTCATTATGGCGCTGAGCCTATGCGCCTGCGCAAAGCCTGCGGAACCTGCGGCAATAGACTTTGAGAGCGCAGGATGGGACGCCATAGCCGAGGCGGCAGAGGGCAGCACGGTTACCTTCTACGGCTGGGGCGGCGATGAGAACCGCAACAACTGGCTGAATACCACCGTGGCGGATTGTCTCAAGAAAAACCATGACATTACCCTCCAAGTGGTGGGCATGAACATAGACGATATACTTGCAAAGCTTTCCGGCGAAAAACAGGCCGATACCCAGTCCGGCTCCATAGATATTATATGGATAAACGGCGAGAACTTCTACTCCGCCAAGGAAAACGGCCTGCTCTGGGGGCCCTTCACCGATAAGCTGCCCAACATGGCCGCGTATATCGACACCAAAGACCCGGAGACCTTGAAAGACTTCTGCATGCCAATCGAGGGATTCGAGGCCCCCTACGGAAAGGCACAGATGGTGCTGTACAACGACAGCGCGGTAACCCCCGAGGCTCCCGCGTCGGCGGAGGAATTTCTCGAATACTGCAAGAAGTATAAGGGCAAGGTAACGTATCCCGCACTGCCCGACTTTACCGGCAGCGCTTTCGTAAGGAACCTCATATACGAGCTCTGCGGCTGGGAGCAGTTCCAGGACATGGCCGCTGACCGGGATACCATAAAGGCCGCCATAGAGCCCGCCCTTACCTACCTTCGGGAACTGAATCCCTATCTCTGGAACGAGGGCAGGACATTCCCGGAATCCTCCACCGCCGTTGATGCTATGTTTGCTGACGGTGAGCTGGTGTGCTCAATGAGCTACAGCCCCTTCGCGGCAGCTACCGGAATAGATAAGGGAACATATACCCAAACTACCCGCACCTTCGTATTCGATAAAGGCACCATAGGCAACACAAACTACATGGCCATAGCATTTGATTCCCCAAACAAGGCGGGGGCCATGGTGGCAATAAACGCCATGTTGTCCCCAGATCTGCAGCTCACTCAGTATTCTGAGCTCCGCACCCTGCCCGTGGTGGCTGCTGACAAGCTGAGCGATAAAGAAAGGGCCGCGTTTGACGCTGTGGATCTCGGCAAAGGAGTACTTTCACAGGCGGAGCTTCTTGCTCACCGCCTGCCGGAGATGCCGGCAAACCTCGTTCCCATCATAGAGGACATATGGCTTACCGACGTCGTGGGCCGGTACAATAACTGAGCTTTCCCCTCCAATAATATTATAAACACAGGACGGCGCGGCCCCAAATATGCCGCACCGTTTTGTGGTATCAAAGGGTACAGATGAGAAACAGCAAGCTGACGCCTGTAATACTGCTGCTGCCGCTTATGGCCGTGACGCTGACGGTAATTATCGCCTGCGTAAACGTGCTGCTGCAAAGCATCGGCTATGTTCCGGCCTTTGGCCTGACGAAGATAACGCTCGGATATTACAGGGAAGTGTTCAAACGGCCGGAATTTCTGAGCGCACTATGGGTGAGCCTGAGAATAGCCTTTGTTTCGACGCTGCTGGCGGCGGCGCTGGGCACGCTGCTGTGCACGGCGCTGGTGAAGCGCAGGGCGGGGGGCGGCATGCTGTACACGGTACGCTTCCCCATACTGGTGCCCCACACGGTGGTTGCGCTGTTCATTATGACGCTGCTGGGCCAGACTGGTATTGTCGCCCGTGCGGCATACGGCCTCGGGCTGATATCCGACTATACCAAGTTTCCGCAGATCCTGTTCACACCCGGCTACGGCGGCGCGATAGCCGGATATCTCTGGAAGGAGATACCCTTCGTGGCGTACTATACGCTGGCGCTGATGGCGTCGGTTTCCAATACATTGGGTGAGGCGGCGGAAAACCTTGGCGCATCGCCCTTGAGGAGCTTTTTCTCGGTGACGCTGCCCATGAGCCTGCCCGCCGTATCAAAGGCTGCGCTCATAATATTCATATATGCCTTCGGCGGGTATGAGCTGCCTGCGCTGCTGGGCTCCACGCTGCCAAAGGCGCTGCCTGTGCAGGCGTACATAACATACCTCAGTCCGGATCTTTTGCAGCGGCCGCTGGCAATGGCCATGTTTGGGGTGATACTGATGCTTTCTGTGCTCATGGCGGCGCTGTACAGCATCGGAATACGTCGGCTCATAAAGCGGCTGGGAGGCGAAGCATGAAGAGGGGAAGGCTTTTAAAGCCGGTGCTGTGGCTTACGGCGGCGTGCATAATACTGCCCGCCATAGTGCTGCTCATATGGTGCTTTGCCGCCCGGTGGCCTTGGCCCGGGATACTGCCGGAAAGCCTGTCGCTGCGGACGGTAAAGGAGCTTATCTTTGGCTCGGCCAAGCTGCCTAAGCTGCTGCTGAGCAGCATATCGCTTTCCTTCGCAGTGGCGGCCATAAGCACTACAATAGGCATAGCCACAGCCCGGGCTACCGAGCTGTATGAATTCCGGGGCAAGGGGCTGATAAGGTTTTTCAGCCTTTTGCCGCTGCTGGTGCCAGGTACGGTGCTGGCAATAGGCGCCCAGATAATGCTGCTGAAGGTGGGCCTCGGAGACAGCATAGCGGGGATCATACTGATACACACCGTGGCTTCCGTACCATACTGCATAACCATAATGACAGACGTTACGGCGGCGCTGGGCGATAAATTTGAGGAGCAGGCGGCTACGCTGGGCGCAGGGCCGTTCCGGGCATTTTTCGAGGTGACGCTGCCAAACCTTATGCCCGGCATAATGAGCTCGTTTTCCATGGGATTCATAATTTCCTACAGCCAGTATTTCACCACTCTTATAATAGGCGGCGGCAGGATAAATACCATATCGCTGGTGCTGGTGCCGTATATCCAGGGGGGAGACAGAAGCCTGGCGTCTGTGTACGCAATGGCATTCACCCTATCTGCCCTGGGAGTATTCGCAATGTTGGAGCTGCTGATATATAATGTTAACAAAGGAGGCAAAGGAGCCGATGCTTGAGGTAAACGGCCTTTTTGTGGATATAAAGGGTCAGCCCATACTGAAGGGCGTTGACTTTTCGGTGAAGGGCGGGGAGCTTATGGGACTCCTCGGGCCTTCCGGCTGCGGCAAGAGCACGCTGCTGAAGGCTGTAGCCGGCATACTGCCCCCTAAGAGCGGCAGCATACTCATAGGCGGGGAGGACATGGCAAATGTTCCGCCCCACAAACGGGGAGCTGTCATAGTTTTTCAGGATATGCGGCTGTTCCCGAATATGACGGCGCTGGAAAACGTAGCCTTCCCCATAAAGATGCAGGGAGTGCCGAAAAGGCAGAGGCTGGAGCAGGCGGGGCAGCTGATGAAAAGCGTACAGCTGTGCGGCCTCGAAAGCAGAAGGATAAATGAGCTTTCGGGCGGGCAGCAGCAGCGGGTTGCGCTTGCCCGTGCGCTGGCGGCCCAGCCAAGGCTGTTGCTGCTGGACGAGCCGTTTACGGCGCTGGATAATGAGCTTAAGGAGGAAATACGCGCGCTGGTGCTGGAACTGCATAAGAAATTCAGGACTACTACCGTGCTTGTCACCCACGACAGGCAGGAGGCCTTCGCCATGGCGGACAGGATAGCGGTCATGAGGGATGGACGCGTAATGCGGCAGGGGGCGCGGGACGAGATGGCCGCGCACCTTGGGAATAAGGAGGGCGAGGCATGAAGGACGCCGTTATATGCTTTACGAGAGTGCCTGTGCCGGGACATACCAAGACGCGGCTCATGCCGCTGCTTGCCAAAGAACAATGCGCAGAGCTGCACACCGCGTTTTTATACGATACTTCAGAGGTGTGCGGCGAATTCGGCTGCGACACCTTCATATGCTTTGAGGAGGGCGCCGGCTGGCAGGCATTGCGCGGCATATTCCCTTATGCTGTCAGCATGCTGCCCCAGCGGGGCTATGGCCTTGGAGAGAGAATGTACAACGCCATAAGGTCAGTTCTCGCGATGGGCTACGGCAAATGCGTGCTCATAGGCAGCGACATACCTGAAATAACGGCCGCCCATCTCCAAAGCGGATTTGACGCGCTGGAGAGCGCAGACGTTACCCTCGGGCCGACGGAGGACGGAGGATATTACCTCGTGGGCATGAAAAAGCCAAACAAGGCGGTATTTGAAAAGCAGGAGTATGGAACCGACAGCGTATACGATAATGCGGTTGCCGCCGTGAAGGAGGCAGGGCTAAGCTTTGCCCCGGCTATGATGTGCCGCGACGTGGATACGCCACAGGACCTTATGGAATTGAAAAAGAGACTTTGCGGCAAGAGTAGCCGCACTGCGCAATGTATAGATAAAATACTTTAAAAGGAGGCGCGAAAATGCTAAAGGAAAAACAGCTGAGGGATTATGTCAACGGCTACAGCTTTCAGAACGCAATGGGCCTTCGCGGGTACGAGGAGATAAACCTCTTTCCGTTGGGCTGCGGCGAGTACAACTTAAATTATTCCTTTGTGCACCCCATCACCGGTAAAAGGCTGGTGCTGAGGGTGAGTACGGCCAGCCAGATGCACCTTGAGCGGCAGGCGGAATATGAGTATTTCGCATTGAAGGACCTTGAACCATCAGGTCGAACGCCAAGGGCAGTATTCTGCGATGACTCAAAAAAACAGCTGCCTTACGGCGTGACCGTCATGGAATGGCTGCCGGGCGCTCCGCTGAACTATCAGAGGGATATGCGGACGGCGGCGGAGATACTTGCGGACATACACAGCCTGAAGGTGCCGGAAAGCACCCGGATAATCAGGCGGGAGGCCCCGGCACAGGGCATATATGACGAGTGCCTCGCTATGGCGCAGCATTATCTCGAATGGGATAGGGCGGATAAGCGGGCATGCGGGCTAATAGATACGCTGATAACCGAAACGGGCGGGCTGCCCCTCAAGGAAACGTCGGGTGCGCCGGTATGCATAGTCAATACCGAGCTCAACTCCGGCAATTTCCTGATAAACCCCGACGGCAAAAGCTACCTTATCGACTGGGAGAAGCCGCTTTTGAGCGAGCCGGCCCAGGATCTTGCCCACTTCCTCGTGCCTACCACTACCTTCTGGAAAACGGATACCATACTTACACCGGAGGAAATAGCGACCTTTGCGGATAACTACATAGCCGCCGTGGGAGACAGAATGGACACCTCGACGGTAAGGGAGCGGCTGCCGCTGTTCTTTAAAGTGACCTGCCTGAGAGGCATAACCTGGTGCGCCATGGCCATGCGCGAATATTCGGAGCCGGGAAGGGCGCTGAGAAACGAAATCACCTTCAAGAAGATACAGGCGTATCTGGCGCCGGACTTCTTGAGCAACATACTTGATAATTACGTGAGGAAGGACTTCCTGTGCGGCAGGGCTTAAAGGTATCGCTGATAATACCGGTCTACAACGAGAGCGGCAAGATAAGGGCCTGCATGGACAACATAGCAGGCGTCGACGGTTTGCACGAGGTCATATTCGCAGACGGAGGCAGCACTGACGGCACGCCGGACATTATAGGCGGGAGATACCGGGTGCTTAGATGCGGCAAGGGAAGGGCAAGGCAGATGAATGCCGCTGCAAAGGAGGCCGCCGGGGATATACTGTGGTTTTCCCACTGCGACAGCCTGCTGCCCAAAGACGGTGCGGAGGAGATAATCGCCGCCGTGAACGCAGGGGCCCGCTTCGGCTGCTTCCACATAGGCTTTGATTACGACGGGCCGTTCATGGGCTGCAACACGCTGAACTCAAACCTGCGGGCGCGGCTGTGGCATATCGCCTTCGGGGATCAGGGAATATTTATGGATAAAGACCTTTTTTTCGAGGTAAATGGATTTCCGGACCTGCCCATAATGGAAGACTATGAGCTTTCGCGCATCATGAAACGGAGAAGCGAAAAGCTGTATCTGCTGCCAGGCAGGATAATCACATCCGGGCGAAGGTATAACAGGTGCAACCCAATCATAACCATGTGGCAGATGTTCAATCTCAGGTGCCTGTACAGGCGGGGCGTGGACATAGATGAGATCGCCCGCAGATACAGGGATATAAGATGACGAAAACGGGAAGGCGGGAGCCGTTGCGGGAAAAATCGCTGAACAGGGGCAAATTTTCACTGCAAAGAAAAGCTTCCGCCGTCCTTTTGTATTATTGTATCTACATTTTCTATTACTCGTCTTTCAATATTTGTAATTTGAATTTCCCAAATGTATGCGTTAAATGGTAATATAACACGGAATGCCTAAGAGAGGTATGTTATATGCGCGAAACTGTCATTAAAGATCTGTCCTTTTCCTATCCGGGAACGGACAAGCTGGTGCTGAAGGATATAAATATGGACGTAGCCGAGGGCGAGTTCGTATCCATACTCGGCCAGTCGGGCTGTGGCAAAAGCACGCTGCTGCGCCTTCTTGCCGGTCTGGAAAAGCAGACTTCGGGAGAGATACTCATAGATGGAAAGCCCTTCTCAGGTCCCAGCCTCAGCCGCGGCGTAGTATTCCAGGATTACGGCCTGTTTCCTTGGATGACTGCCGGAGAAAACATAATGCTGGCCCTTAGGCAGCGCTTTCCCGAAAGGGACAAAAAAGAGCTCAGGGAGGTCGCCGTCAATATGCTTCAGTCCGTGGGCTTGGACAAGGGCGTATATAACAAGCTCCCAAAGGAGCTTTCCGGAGGAATGAAGCAGCGCTGCGCCATAGCCAGAGCCTTTGGCATAGACCCGCCCATACTTCTAATGGACGAGCCCTTCGGCGCGCTGGACGCGGTGACAAGGGCAAGGCTTCAGGACATGGTACTGGAGCTGTGGCGGAAGCAGGAGCCCAAAAAGACCGTGTTTTTCGTCACCCACGATGTAGACGAAGCCATACTCCTTTCCACTAAGATCTTTGTACTGGGCCAGTCTCCAAGCAACGTGATATTCAGCTGCGATATACCTTCAGACGGGCGGCCTACCCGCGAGACCCAGTTTGATGATCCTAAGTTTCTCAATCTGAGCAATACCCTCATACGCTACATCAACCAAGACGTTGCGTCCAGAATAAGCTGAGCATGACCGGGCAAAAGCCCGATATGCATATAACAATAATAAATATAAGGAGAAAAACAATGAAAAAGCTCTTTGCTGTGCTCATGGCTATGGCTATGGTAGTATCCATGGCAGCCTGCGCTGCCCCCGCGGAGACGGAAGCCGCTCCCTCTGCGGATGTCGAAATGAAGTATATGACCGCCGATGAGACCGAGGCCGTCCTCGGCAACACCGACTACGTCATCGTTGACGTCCGTAAGGCTGCCGACTATGCCGAAGGCCATATTCCAGGCTCCGTATCCGTTGACATGGACGCTGCCGTAAACGGCGACACCGCTGCGGGCGAGGCCGCCATGAAAGCCGCCTTCGATGGTAAGGACAGCACCCTGATACTGGTCTGCTACTCCGGCAAGAAGTACGCTCAGGCCTCCACCAACGCCCTGTCCGCCATCGGCTACGACATGAACAAGGTATTCACACTCCAGGATGGCTTCAACAATTGGAAGGAAGTTAAGGCCGACAAGATCGAGGCCGCCGCAACCGAGACCGCTGCCAAGAAAGTACCCGAGACCAGCGTAGTGCGCTGGAACTACGGCACCAGCGGAAATATTCTCGTGTTCATAGCAGAGGAGAAGGGCTATTTCGCTGACGAAGGCATATCCCTTGAGATCGTTCCCGCCACCGCCAACGCTGACGCCATGCAGCTGCTGGCCTCCAACAAGGTAGACGTCGTTTCCAACTCCGGCACCAGCAATCCTCTTCAGCAGATTGCTTCCGGCGTTGACCTCACCGTCTTCGGCGGCCACATGGTAAACGGCTGCATGCCCGTTATCGCCAAGACCGGCACCGAGTGGAAGGGCGTAGAGTCCCTCATCGGCAAGAAGTTCGCCTGCAACCCCAGCTATTTCGCCTTCACTGGCGCCGTAATGGATCTGGGCTATGACAAGCCCCTCGAGGCCCTCGAATGGATATCCTACACCAACTATAACGACGCTGCCGCTGCTGTACTCAAGGGCGAGGTAGACTTTGCACTCCAGGGCACCGGCCAGAACCTCTCTGCCTCCACCACCGAAGGAATCGAGATCGTCTGCTATCAGAGCGACATAATGCCCAACTACTCCTGCTGCCGCATGGTAGCCTCCACCGACTTCGTTAAGAACAACCCCATCACCGTAAAGTGCATCCTGAAGGCTCTTATGCGCGCCCAGGCCGACTATGAAGCCAACAAGGAAGAAGCCGTTAAGCTGATGGCAAAGAAGATCGAAGCCAGCGAGGAGTATGTAGCCGCTTATATGCTCAATGATCACTATACCGTAAGCGTAGACCCCCTGAAGAACTCCGTGATCCGTGCCTGGGGCATACTGGACAAGACCGGCTTCCTTAGCGAGACCGCCAAGAATATCAATATAGAGGATCACATCAACACCGATCTGTATGAGCAGGCTCTGGCTGAGGCCAAGGCCGAGTACGGCGCGGAAAACCCCGATTTCTATGCCGGCCTTGAGTCCTTCTATGCTGAGAACGACAAGTAACCAATAGCCGCTCTGGAGACGACACCTATGGAAAAGACGAAGGCGTTTTTTAAAAAATACTGGGGCACGATACTCATATATGCCGCACTGATACTGTTCTACTGGGCAATGACGTCTAGCGGTAAGTTAAACGCGTATCTGTTCCCGAAGATAGGCGCCATAGGCAGGGCTTTTTACGACAACAGGGATAATATGCTGGTAAACCTCGTGTCTTCAATAGGCATGATGATACCATCCATAATCATCTCCATCGTCGTTGCCCTTTCCATAGGCACTCTGCTGGGTCTGCACGCAAAAATAAGGGATGCGTTGCACCCGGTCATATATGCCTTCAGCGTGATACCCTCCATACTTCTTTCCCCCTTTGCTCTGCTGTTAGCACCCACCTTCAGGGCGGCGTCCATATTCCTCATAGTATACGGCTCCTTCTGGTCTACCCTCTTTGCCACCATAACCGGCATAATGACCATAGACAAGCGGTATCTTGACAATGCGTCGACGCTGGAGCTCAAGGGGTTCAAGAAGCTGTTCAGGGTGATACTGCCCGCGGCCAGCCCCTCCATACTGGCGGGCTTCGTCAATTCCCTTCGCAGCACCTTCGTAATGCTGGTATACGCGGAGATGTACGGCGCTCAGTACGGCATGGGCTTCTTCGTAAAGAAGTATTCGGAATTTGGCATATACGAAAACGTCTGGGCAGGCTTCATATTCATGGTAGTGATACTCGTTATCGTGATGCAGCTCTTTGAAAAACTGAAGAAGCGGCTGCTGAAGTGGACTATTGGTTAAGCGCAGATTTGTATTAAAAAAACGGTATGCGGACCGCTCTTACGGTCCGCATATTTGCTATGGGACCCCCAAAATGATAGATACAATGATAGATACAGAAAGAGGCGAGTCGTATGAAGATAACCAGCGTAGATGTAACGCAGCTGCCCAGCGGCAACACCGGCAGCTCCAGGGGTGCGTGGTCGCCGGTGCTGGTGCGGGTAAATACCGATGAAGGCATAAGCGGCGGGAGAGAGGATATTCGGCAGGCAGGGCTGCCTGCAAATACGACTGGCAGCCGGTGAATGGCAAATATAAGGTGCCGGACCTGTCCGGAATAGGTAAGGAGCCCGCCGAGGAAACGCTGGCCCACTGCGAGATAGTGAGGATAGACCAGTACAGGCCGTACATGAAGTGACATCAGTAATTACAGGAGGTTACACAGTGGATCACAGTGCATTGCGCCATCAGGCAGAAGACACGGTAGGCATCGTAATATACCCTGTAAAGGCAGGCAGCGAGATAGCGGTAAAGGATATAGTTACGGAGGAAATATCATGCCTTACCGTCCGCGAGGACATTCCAATATTCCACAAGATAGCCCTGAGCGGCATGGTTGAGGGGCAGGATGTAGTGGAATACGGTCAGGTAATAGGCAGGGCCACGGCGGATATTCCCGCAGGCGGCTATGTACACATACATAACATCAGGACAAAGAAATGGTGACGGATATGAAGGATATCAATATTTGGGCTTATAGGCGGGAAAACGGCAGCCTTGGCGTGCGCAATTACGTTCTTCTGCTGCCGCTGGATGCGGTATCGAGCCAGATATGCCGCGGCGTAAACAGCCTTATAAACGGCACGAAGACATTTTACCACCCCTACGGCAGGATGCAGTTCGGCAAAGACCTGGAGCTGCACTTCCGTACCCTCATAGGCACGGGCTGTAACCCCAACGTAGCTGCCGTTATAGTTGTGGGCATAGAGCCGGAATGGACAAAGGTAATAACCGACGGCATAGCAAAGACAGGTAAGCCTGTGGCGAGCTTTTCATCCTCCGGCAACGGCGACCTCAGGACCATCGAAATGGCGGCCCGCAAGGCTATGGAATTCGTGCGCTACGCCACCGGCCTCAGGCGGGAGGAAGCGCGCCTCAGCCAGCTTACCATAGGTCTGAAATGCGGCGAGTCGGATACCACCTCCGGCTTTGCCAGCAACCCGGCCGTGGGCGTCGTGACCGAACGGCTGACCTCAAGCGGCGCGACTATTATGTTTGGCGAGACCCCGGAGCTTACCGGCGCAGAGCAGGTGCTGGTGAACTCCTTTGAAAAATATGAGCTCAGGACGGAATTCATGAAGATATACAAGTCGTACTTTGACTTTATACTTTCCCAGGGGGTGGACCTTCTCGGCTCCCAGCCTAACAAGGGCAATATCGCCGGCGGAATATCCACCATTGAGGAAAAGGCAATGGGCAACATACAAAAGATAGGCCGCGCGAAGATACACGGCATACTGGATACCGCCGAGGTCCCCAGGGAGCCCGGCCTGTACTTCATGAACACCTCCTCCGCCGCGGCAGACCTGCTGACGGCCATGGCTGCGGCAGGGGCTGCGGTGCAGCTGTTTACTACCGGCAAGGGCAATAACGTAGGCACCGCAATATCCCCCGTAATAAAGATATGCGCCAACCGCGAAACCTGCGAAAATTCCGCAGAAAACATAGACGTAGACATAAGCGGCATAATATACGGAGGAAGCTCACTTTCAAGCGGCGCTGACGCCATAATGGAATGCATGGCACGCGTATGCTCTGGCGAGTATACCTCAACCGAGATGCTTTTCCACGAAGAATTTGCCCCTACCCGGCTCTTCCCCCAGTCCTGACTGACTTACTGCCGCACGCGGGAGCGCCGTCAGGGAATCCTCCCGCGTGAATTTTTTTATCGCTGGCGGGGCGTATGTTGCCATAAGCAGCTCAGTGGCAGACATGGCGAACCATCCGACAAAGGAACAAGTGGTATATTGAATAAACCGGTTTACGAAGTGCTTTACAACAATACAAAAAATATTATAATATTCACATCATATAATCATAATATCATTATAGTATTACAGACAATGCATATTTTTCCAATCACTTCACAAATTGCGAAGGAGCAGTGTATGGAATTTCTGGCCCATATTTCTGATGACGGCAGAAAACAGACAGTACAGGAGCATCTTGAAGGGACGGCGCGGCTTTGTTCCGAATTTGCTGCGGAATTCGATGCGGCGGAGCAGGGCTACCTCGCAGGAATATCACACGATATAGGCAAATATACGGAGGCCTTTCAGCGGCGCTTGCGCGGCGGGCCCAAGGTTGACCATGCGACGGCCGGCGCGATGGAGTGCGCGAAAGCCGGCTTCGGGCAGGCCGCCGTGTGCGTGATAGGCCATCACAGCGGATTGCCGGATATGGGCAACGAAAGGACGGATCAGCCCGGCGACGCCACATTTTACGGACGAATAAAAAGGGGGCTGGCTGGTGGTATTGAGCCTTACAGGGGCAACTGGCCCGGCAAACTGCCCAAGACCGCGCCTGCACCTGCTTCCGCGCGAAGTGGCTTTTCCGCCGCCGCGTGGACGAGGATGCTTTATTCCTGCCTTGTAGACGCGGACTATCTGGATACGGAACGCTTCATGCAGCCGTATAAGTTGTCTCGCGGCGGTTATGACGGTATGGAACGACTGCTCGGAAAGCTGGAAAAACACATAGAGAAATGGGCGAATCCGGAAAATGAAATGAACAAGTATCGTTGGGAAATACTTTCCGAATGTCTGCGATGCGGCGAAAAAACCAAAGGTATTTATACGCTGACGGTGCCTACAGGCGGAGGCAAGACGGTATCGTCCATGGCATTTGCGCTGCGCCACGCTGTGGCCCACGGCATGAAGCATATAATATATGTCATACCATACACGTCAATAATCGAGCAGAACGCGGCGGTATTCAAGGAAATACTTGGAGAAGATAACGTGCTGGAGCACCATTCCGGCAAACTTTATGAGCTGGAGGACGCATCCTCTCCGGCGCAATACCGCCTTGCGATGGCTACTGAAAACTGGGATATGCCCGTAATCGTCACTACCGCCGTGCAATTCTTTGAATCCTTCTATTCCAATAGGTCCTCAAAATGCCGAAAACTGCATAGTCTTGCAAATAGCGTGATAATCTTCGATGAGGCGCAGATGCTGCCCACCTGCCATCTTCAGCCGTGCGTGGGAGCTATAGCTGAGCTGGTACGGCACTTCGGCGCTACGGCGGTGCTTTGTACGGCAACGCAGCCGGTGCTGGGAGATATATTTAAACGATTCGGCTGGTCGGAGAACATCCCCGAGCTTTGCCCGGGTACTCAGGCGCTATATGAAAAATTCCGGCGGGTATCCTTTCGCGACGCCGGCGGGCTTTCAAATGAAATGCTCGCTGGAGAACTCAAAAACAGCAGGCATGTGCTCTGTATAGTAAATTCGCGCAGGGCTGCGCAGGAAATTTATGACATGCTGCCTAAAGAAGGGTCTTATCATCTCTCAACCTTGATGTATCCGGCCCATAGACAGAGGGTGTTGAATGAGATAAGGCAGCGGTTAAAGGAGGGCGCGGTTTGCCGGGTGTTGTCCACTTCCCTTATCGAAGCAGGGGTGGACGTTGATTTCCCCACCGTATACCGGGAAATGGCGGGACTGGACTCCATATTACAGGCGGCAGGGCGCTGTAACCGAGAGGGACGAAGAAGCAGCGCTGAAAGCATCGTTACCATATTTAAGAGCGAATATAAATCCCATCCGCTCATCGGGAGCAATATAGGCGCGGCAAACGAGGCCCTTGCAGGTGGGGCCGACCCTGCCCTGCCGGAAACAATAGCAAAGTATTTTTTATCGCTGCGCGACATTATAGGCGATGGCACCGATAAAGCAGAAGTGGTAAAGAAGTTCGAAAGGGGAATATCCGGCTGTATGATGCCGTTCGATTCCGTGGCGCAGGGTTTCCACATGATCGATAATAACACAAAGACTGTATATATACCGTTGGAAGAAGGTGCGGCTATAGCGGAAAAACTGAAATCGGGTTTTGCAACGCGGGAGGTATACAGAAAGGCAGGCCGCTACGGAGTAAACGTGTATGACATACAATACCGCAGGTTACTGGACGCCGGAAATATAGAGCCGCTGGACGAAAACAGCGCGGTGCTTGTAAACATGGAATTATACGATAAGAATACAGGCCTATCACTTGATTGTGAGCAAGAAACGGGATTTTTTATATAAATAAGGAAGGGGGCATGAGATATTGTCTGTAAAGATCGAGGTCTGGGGCGATTATGCGTCGTTTAACCGCCCCGAGATGAAAGTGGAACGTGTTAGCTATGACGTTATGACGCCGTCCGCCGCCCGTGGCATACTGGAGGCCATATACTGGCATCCGGGGTTGCGGTGGCAGATAGACCGTATATATGTCCGCGCACCTATCCGTTTCACCAATATACGGCGCAACGAAGTAAAGGACAAGCTTAATTCCAGAAAGGCGCGCACAGTTATGGAGCAGGGCAGAGGCGAGCTGTATCTTGCAACGTCCGAGAGCATACAGCAGCGTGCTGCGATGGTGCTTCGGGATGTCCGATATGTCATTGAAGCGCATTTTGACATGACGGAAAATGCGGCGGAGGGGGACAACCCGGGCAAATTTCAGGATATCATAAAGCGCCGGGCGGAAAAGGGGCAGTTTTACCACCAGCCCTACTTCGGAACGCGGGAATTCCCGGTTAACTTCAAACTGTGTGATGGTATGCCCGAATGCCCAAAGGAACTGTTGGGAGAAAGGGATCTGGGCTGGATGCTGCTGGATATGGATTACTCGGATCCTTCGGACATAAAGCCGGTGTTTTTCCGCGCGGTAATGAAGGATGGGGTACTTGATGTGCCTCCGATGAGAGGCAAGGGGGTGGCAAGATGATACTTCAGGCTTTGACGAGGCTGTATGAGGATATGGCTGACCGCGGCGATATAGCCCGGCAGGGCTGGGGGCCCGCAAAGATAAGCTATGCTCTTTGTATAGACGGAGACGGAAGACTGACGCAGATATTGCCGCTGATTAAAGAAGAACAGACGGGTAAAAAGACTGTGCTGCGGCCAAGGATAATGGAGCTTCCGGCGGCGGTAAAGCGAGCAGTAAATATACTGTCGAATTTTCTTTGGGATAATTCTTCTTATTTGCTTGGCTTTGATGGCAAAGGCAAGCCGGAACGCAGCAAGGAATGCTTTGACGCCTGTGCAAAGCTGCATCACGATCTTCTCGACGGGGCGGATTCGGAAGCGGCGAAAGCCATACTTAACTATTTCGACAACTGGCAGCCTGAAAATGCTGCCGAACATCCTGCCGTCAAAGAGTATTATGACGAGTTGATAAAGGGTGGCAATCTGATATTCAGGGTAAACGGCGTATTCCCGCAAAATGACGAGGTCATATGCCGTGCATGGCAGGAGCATTACGATTCTGATGATGGCGAGAAGATGCAGTGCCTGATAACTGGCAGAGAAGATAGCATTGCGCGATTGCATCCATCTATAAGCGGCGTCAAAGATGCCCAGCCCAGCGGAGCGGCAATAGTATCCTTCAATGCACCGGCCTTTTGCTCATACGAAAGAGAGCAGGGAATGAACGCACCGGTAGGCAAATACGCCGCCTTTGCTTATACCTCGGCTTTGAATCACCTTCTTGCTGATAAGGACAACGTCCAGCATATAGGCGATACTACGGTAGTCTGCTGGGCGGAGGGAGCAGAGCCGCAGTACGATGCTTTCGCCATGGGTGCTCTGTTCGGCGGCGAAGCGCCGGCGGGCTATACAGAGGAGGACGTGCGGGCGATAGTCAAACGACTTGCGGAGGGCAAGCCCTGCGAGGAGCTCGACCTTCAGCCGGACAGGACGTTTTACATACTGGGCCTCGCGCCCAACGCGGCGAGGCTCTCGGTAAGGTTCTTCCTGCGGGATACCTTCGGCCGGATAATGAAAAACATAAACGAACACAACGAGCGAATGGAAATAATACGGCCGGCAAACGACAACTATGTCACCTTGCCCATGTGGGCGATGCTGCGTGAGACAGTAAATCTCAATTCAAGGGACAAAACTCCAAACCCTGCAATGTCAGGCGCGACGGCAAGGGCAATATTCACAGGCGGTATGTACCCCGTGTCGCTCCTTGAAAACACTATGCTGCGCATACGGGCGGAACGCAGCGTCACCCGGGGGCGGGCGGCTATAATCAAGGCATATTATCTTAAAAACACCAATACGGAGTGTCCGAAGGAGGTTTTGACTGTGGCACTTAACGAAGAAAGCAGAAACATACCGTATACCCTGGGCAGGCTGTTTTCAGTATATGAAGCGGCCCAGAAGGCGGCGAACCCCGGAATAAATACAACTATAAAAGACAGATATTTCAACTCTGCCGCCGCAACGCCGGCGATGATATTCCCGATACTTGGCAACCTCTATCAAAAGCACCTGCGAAAGCTGGAGGGCGGAAGCGCCGTATACTTCGACAAGCAGGTGATGGAATTGAAGGGCATATTGAAGGACGAATACCCAATGCGCCTTACGCTGCCGCAGCAAGGTTCATTTGACCTCGGCTATTATCACCAGACACAAAAGCGCTATACAAAGAAGGAGGATAAATAACAATGGAAGCCATCAAAAACCGCTATGAATTCGTGATACTCTTCGACGTTGAAAACGGCAACCCCAACGGCGACCCGGATGCGGGAAATATGCCGCGCGTAGATCCGGAGACGGGCTATGGCCTCGTGACGGACGTCTGCCTCAAGCGCAAGATACGCAATTATGTTGAAACGGTCAAGGAGGGCGAAGAAGGCTATCGCATATACATAAAGGACAACGTGCCTCTTAACCGGAGCGACCTTGAGGCGTACAAGCATCTCGGCATAGATGAGAAGAACGTGAAGGAAGCTAAGAAAAAAGACGAAAACCTGGATATAAAGGTACGCGACTTTATGTGCAGGAATTTTTACGATATCCGTACCTTCGGCGCGGTGATGACTACCTTTGTAAAGGGCGCATTGAATTGCGGCCAGGTGCGTGGCCCCGTACAGCTCGGTTTTGCCCGCAGTATAGACCCCATAATGTCGCAGGAGGTTACTATAACCAGAGTAGCCATAACCACGGAGGCGGACGCAGAAAAGAAGGGGACCGAAATGGGCCGCAAATATATAGTGCCCTATGGCCTTTACAGAGCGGAGGGATATGTATCCGCAAACCTTGCCCGCAAGACCACCGGTTTTTCAGAGGAGGACCTTGAGCTGCTGTGGCAGGCAATACTGAATATGTTTGAACTGGATCACTCCGCGGCGAGGGGAAAGATGGCGGTCAGGGAGCTCATAATATTCAAGCACGATTCGGAGTTGGGCAACGCGCCTGCATATAAGCTGTTTGACCTGGTAAAGGTGAGCCACAGGGAGAGCGTAGCTGTGCCCCGGACATATTCGGATTACATTGTCGATGTGGATGAAGCGCATCTGCCAAGCGGCGTAAGCTGTATAAGAAAATAATGGAATACCGGCACGACGACCTTCTTCAGCTTTCCGGCATACAGCACTTCGCGTTCTGCCGCCGCCAGTGGGCGTTAATACATACCCTACGATGTTAATACTGAGGATGCAACGGGCCGTAGGCGGCTCAGGCAGATAGCAAAGCAATGCGTCAACTACGGACAGAGAGTGCAATGCTCGGTATTCGAATGTTTGCTGAATGCCGCACAGTGCCGCAGCCCGCAAGGGCGCTTGTGTGATATAATGGACAAGGATAAGGACAGCCTGCGCTTTTATTACCTTGGCAACAAATATCAAAACAAAATTGAGCACTTTGGCTGCAAAAAAGCATATTTACCCGAGGATAATATAATCCTCTGATGCGAAGGGGAAGCACACATGCTTTTGCGGAGAGGTTCGCACCAAAAAACCGCTTTAAAAGCCGTGCTATTCGTGGTATGCTTAAAGCAAGAAGCTGGGCGCGGCAAAAAAACGAATAACCATACAAGAATTATTTGAAAATCCGAATAAAGATTCGAATTTTAACAGTCGCCCCCCGCACGGGGGGCGTGGATTGAAATTCGTGGGTTGTTCCGGCGTGTACTTTTTTAACCCGTCGCCCCCCGCACGGGGGGCGTGGATTGAAATGCCGTCCACCGTCACGCTATCCACGCTTATCACAGTCGCTCCCCGCACGGGGAGCGTGGATTGAAATTTTCCCGTTGCCGTCTATCCACTCGCCTATGTCGTCGCTCCCCGCACGGGGAGCGTGGATTGAAATCTCGCAGGACTCCTCTGACTACGCGTGGCGCGTCGGTCGCTCCCCGCACGGGGAGCGTGGATTGAAATCATGATGGAAGGTTATAGTATATACAGGATGCTCAGCGACCGCACCAAGGACCTCAAGGCCAAAGCCGCGTAAGCGAAACAGCAAGGCTTATTTCAAAGGGCTGCCCATCTGGCGGCCCTTTTGTGATACAATAAAGCAAAACGAGATCAACGGAGGCGGAAAAATGGAACTTGAATATACGTATGCCGATTACGCGGCGGATAAGGCCATTGAGCTTATAGGCATAGACAGCCCGTCCGGCTATACGGAGCGTGCGGCACGGTGGGTGCAGGAGAGCTTTGAGATGCTGGGCTTCATGACGGAGCGCACACAGAAGGGCGGCGTGCTGGTTACGGTAAAGGGAGGCAGCGAAGACGGCCTGCTGCTTGAGGCACACGTGGATACACTGGGCGGCATGGTAGCCGAGGTAAAGTCAAACGGCAGGCTGCGCATAACCAACATAGGCGGAATGCAGCCCAATAACGCCGAGGCGGAAAACGTGCGGGTGTATACCAGAAGCGGCAGGGCTATCGAGGGAACCTGCCAGCTCTGCAACGCATCTGTACACGTGAACGGCGAATACGGCGATGCGAAGCGCAGCTTTGACACGGAGGAGATAGTGTTGGACGAGGACGTAAAATCCGAAGAGGATACCCGCAGTCTTGGCATAGAGGTTGGGGACATAGTTTGCTTTGAGCCCCGGGCGAGGATAACAGAGAGCGGGTACGTAAAGAGCAGATTCCTGGATGACAAGCTGTCCGTAGGCATACTGCTGGGCATTTGCAAATACATCAGGGAAAGCGGCAGAGAGCCCCAGCGCCCGGTGTACGCCCATATCACGGTATATGAGGAGGTAGGACACGGCGGTTCCGCCTCGCTGCCTACGGGCGTTACGGAGGCTATAAGCGTGGACATGGGATGCGTTGGCGACGGCCTTACCTGTACTGAACGTCAGGTATCCATCTGCGCCAAGGATTCCGGCGGTCCATACAGCTATGAAGTGACGGGCAAGCTCATTGAAGCCGCAAAGGCCGAGAAGGCGGATTACGCAGTAGACGTATACCCGCACTACGGCTCCGACGTGGAGGCAACGCTGAAGGCGGGATGCGACATACGTCACGGGCTCATAGGCGCGGGCGTTTACGCCAGCCACGGCTACGAGCGCAGCCACAAGGACGGCGTTTACAATACCCTGAAGGTGCTGAAAGGGTATCTCGGAATATAGCGTAAAAACCGGAGGTCTGTATGGCTGAATTTCGACTCTTACAGGACAGGGATAAGGAGCAAGCATCTGCCCTTTGGCAGGAGTGCTTCGGGGATAGCGATGGCTTTTGCCGCTGGTTTATGTCGGAACAATGGAACGGCGAATACAGTGTCGCAGCCGTTGAGGAAGAAAAACTGGTATCCATGATACATGGGCGGCCGTATACCCTCTGTATACGGGGACGTGGGGTGCCCTCTGTTATAATGTGCGGAGTAGCTACCGCGCCCGCATACCGGCACAGGGGCCTTATGCGGCGCTGCATGGAGCTTTTTGAGCGTAATGCGCGAGACAAAGGCGCATTTGTGCTGTTCCAGTCCCCGGTAGATTTCAGGATATATGAATGGTGCATGCAATATCCCTCCTCCGCGTCGGGTATGATGGAGTTGAGTGAGAAGGCCAGGCTCAGAGGTTCCTGCTATGCGGTGGATTCCGCCTGTGACGACAGCTTTGCCGCCGAGCTGCTGCCGCTTTACAACGATGTGATGCGGAACTGTTCAGGCCGCGTTATGCGCACGCTGGCAAATATGCAGAATACTCTCCGGGGCTATCAACCGGACGGAGGGCGGCTGCTGCGCTATATAAAGGAAGGCAAAACATTGGGCTATGCGCTGTATTACGGCGCCGAAAAGGAAGTGAACTGCATTGAGTTCATGGCGAGGGGCAGGGCGGCACGGGGGCTGCTGAGCACCCTCGGCGCTATGGCAAGGGGCAGGAGAATGATGGTGCGCGGAACTGCGGAGCTGCTGCTTATGGGCGTTCCAAAGGGAATACGAGGTAGTTTGGCGAATACCACGGCAATGGGAGCGCTGAATGTACCAGGGCTTTTACATGAGCTTGCGGGCTTTGACGATGTGACTGTGGAGGTTACCGATAGCGTCATACCGGAGAACAACGGCGTGTTTACATTCGGAGGAAAGCCTTCCAAAGGACCTGTAGATATAAAAATGGACAGCGGGCGGCTGATGCAGCTTTTGTGCGGCTATGCCGACATCGCGCAGCTGGAGGGACAGGAAAAGGCGGAAATAGTAAACCGGCTGGCCGCCCATAAGCTTTTGGACAGGTTGCCAACGTTACAATGCTTTACTGCGGAGGAATATTGAATAATACAAAAAGGCGGCTTTCGCCGCCTTTTTGTAAGCTCAGTGTTCAATATTAATCATCAATCGTCGCGGGTTCGCCATGCAATCTCCGCGTCAAGGTTCTTGCGGAGAGTCTCGTTTTCCTTTACAAGATCGTCGTAGTGTACGCTCTGTACGTAGAATTTATCAAAGCCGAAGGTGGCCTCCTCAAGCTCCTCATCGGTATAGCTGGGGAGCAGGGTACCGCTCTTGCGGCGTAGACCCATGGCGGTTATAACTACCAGCCGCCTGTGCTGCTCGGAGAGCTGAATTATCTTGAGACTTTCGGGTATCTCGAGGTTCAGGCCGTAAAGCTCGTTTACCCGGCGGAGGAGAGGCTGCTGCTCGGGCTTGATAGAGACGATAACACCGTATTTTGCGAACAGTTCCTTGAGATAGTCCGCAGATACCGGCTCGCGGGTGATGGTGCTCTTGCCAAGGCCCTCAAGCATGGTGTTGGAAATAGAGAAACTGACGTAGGTTTCGTTGCCTGTCTTTGGGTAATCCATATTTCCTCCTAAAAAATTTGTTTTGTTATTATTATCGGCAAGCCGACAAGATATAATTCAGATTTGATATTTTGATGCTAACACTAAGTGCAACTTATGTCAACTACCGATATTTTTTCTACAAAAATGCAAATGTTATCGGCAGCCCTGACCAACATCTATTTGACAAAAATGCCTTCCGAGCATATAATATATCCGTTGTATATCTCTCCGTAGCTCAGCAGGATAGAGCGTTCGCCTCCTAAGTGTGAGGTGACCTAACACCTAATGAGCTGCAATCCTTGAAAAATCCATATCTGTCTCCGTAGCTCAGCAGGATAGAGCGTTCGCCTCCTAAGCGAAAGGCCGCGCGTTCGAATCGCGCCGGGGACGCCAAAACCACCGAATTTCCTTGAATATTTGGTGGTTTTTTCTTTTTGACATTTCGCTCACCCATTTGTCATCTTGTTCTTGCCCACAGTTCTCTCGCCGAAAAAACTGCTAATCGGGAAACGAACCGTTTTGAGCAATTTGCTAATAGATTTTGAAAACCTGCTAATAAGCATCATTTTGCTGTTGCGTTAGGCAAAGTGATGATTCTAGCCAGCGCATTGGCCAATTCGGGTGACTTCTGAAGCTGATCGATCAATCCGGCAAGATCCAATCCGGGCGTCGTTTCCTGCGGCGGCGCGACATTGCGCAAGTCGGGGTTGGCATAAAACATGGACTCAAACTTCTGTGCGTTTACCTTACGGTCTTCATCAAGTATTTCCGCATAGACCTCCGTAACCATGTCGGCCTGCGCATGCCCCGTATCGCCTTGGGTAGCCTTGATGTCGCCGTGGTTCAACTTGAGTTTGTATGTTGTGCTCGACTTTCGGAGTGAATGAAAGACTACATCCGGCAAACCTGCGCTTTTCTTGAGACGGACAAAGCTCTCCTCGATCAACTTTCCCTCGCATGGACGTCCATTGGGCAGTGTGATCACGAGATTGTAGTCAATGAACTCCTCTCCCAGCATTTCCTTCAGGTTATCCTGTGATTTTTTCCATTCACGGAGGATATAGGCCAACGTCTTGGGAATCCATATTTTTCTCACACTGCTTTCGGTCTTTGGGACCTTTAGAACCATAACCGTACTCCTGCAGTTAGACATTATTGACGGGAACTTAAACAGAATGCCCTTATCCTCCAACTTCTCCATCGCTTGCTTATTTACCCGGGCAAGTTTGCAATCGACATAGAGATGCGCGTCATCATTTGCTATGTCGGCATCGCTGATATGCACTCTGTCCCATTGCAGCCCCAGTATTTCACCCTCACGCATTGAACAAGCAAAAGCAAGATTCATTGCAAGGTATAGCTTTGCGTCAGTGCATTCGTCCATTGCTTTTACAATCGTCTGTATTGTCCACATTGCTCTTTTCTTCGCAACGTGCTTCGGAATGAGCGCCCCAGAAAACGGGTTGCGGCCGATCACTTCCCAGCGCACTGCCTGATCAAAGGCACAACGGATCAGTTTATGGATCTTTTCAATGTTCGCCGGAGTCAGTTTCTCGGTTCTGGGTTTTCGGCCATTGCACTCTACCGGCTTTGTTCTTTCGAGCTGCTTGTAAAACCGGTCTACGACGATCGTGGTTACAGCCTGCATCTGCATGTCGCCAATAGCGGGATTGATATAGTTTTCAATCAATCGCGTGTTAGTGGCATAAGCAGATACGCCCCATTTCCTTTCTCCATAAAGCGATACGAAATCGCTAAGGAAATCTTTTACAGTAGTCTTCTTGGGAATAATGAAGGTTCCCTTGTTCTGTGTATACTCCACTTCGGCCTTTCGACAACCAGCAGCAGCACGCTTTGCCTTTCGAGTCTTTTCCTTTACACGTTTCCCAGTTGCTGCTTCAATTTCAGACATATCAAGCTGATCCTTCTTTACTGTTTCCCATTTCTGCTTCTTGTTGCCGTCTTCATCCTGATAATAATAAACAACTGAAACGGAGTTGTTTCGTTGAACAATCGATGCCATACATTAAGTCCTTTCTTGACTGCTAGTCAGATTTACTATCTAACCACTCGTCAAAGGACTGCCTTGACACTCTAATCGATGAACCAATATTATACAGCCCAATTTTTCCCAGCACTGTATGCGCTAAAATGATATCCATAACTCTTGACGGCGCCGTTGCTTATAGGTTTAATATACAGGATGTGTTGGAATTTGCAAGAGGCAAATATGCAGCAAAAAGCGGACCTGCAAAACAGGCCGCCAAAGGTTATCAAAAAAATCAGATGCTATCCGATTTTTCTGAAATTCTGAAACAGGACCCACTGGAGATAACATGGACATTGTCAGAGCAATTTTGCTTCGCTATGTGCACTTTGGCTAAACGGCGGGGCTGGAGGCAGGCCATATTGACGACAGTCCGAAAACAAACATCCTAATACAGAGCTAGGGAAAAAAGCTGGCCTGCATGGGGATGTTTTCAGAGAAGCAGCGTCGCAATTTTTGCCTTCTCAGTATCTAACACGCCGTGCATATAGCCCAAGAAGGAATCATATCGAAGTGTCCATTGATATACGCCTTTCGCAATCTCTTTCAAATTCCATGATTGAATTTTCTCGCGGCGAATGGAAACGGATTTCCGCTGTAGCTGCCGCCAATCGCCTTTTCCGAACGTAATCGCTTTTACAAGCATTTCATCGACAACCGCCGATACTGTGTTGGAGTCAATTACTTCAAACTGTTCATCTACCGTCTTGAATTGCATGGCATCTTCGGCGTCTATAAGACTTCTGATTGTACGAATACAACTATCATCACGAGTGAGTTCTTCATTCAATGATTGTGTGCTAAGCACCGAAACAATGTTCATATTTTGGTTGAAGTAGGTTCTTAACACTTCACGTGAAGTTTCTAAAGCTGGATTCGTTTTCAGCATAGAGTCATCCTGCATGGAGAAGCTCCACATTTCCGCGCTTTCAACAGCGCCGTGCCGATTGACCCTGCCTGCCGCTTGCAAGAGGGAAAGCAGAGACGACAACTCCCGGAAGCCTGTGCGGAATGAAAAGTCAACACCGGCTTCAACGCAGGAAGTTGCTACAAGCGTCCATTCCGCGTCATCTTTATCCACTAATCTTGCCTTGATGCGTTTGATTACAGTATCCCGATCTTCCGGCGTCAGAGCAGTAGACAAGTGCTCCACGCTGTTTCTGCCATATCTGCGGCACAGATCATCTGCGATTACCGCTGCGCTCTGTACCGTATTCATAATCAACAGACGAGGTCCAGGGCGGCTCTGCACCCAAGCTGTTAGTTCATCACGACTCAGCGGTTCCGGTTTCCAGTAAAATGAAATTCTGTCTTGCTCATATTTCATCAACCGAGTACGCAGTGATGTATGAACTAAATCAGAAACATTTGGCTGCGCTATTTCAATTTCCCGCAAAGCGCCAAGCTGCCAGAAGCGTACCAGCGAGCCAGAAGCCAGTACCCAGTAGCAGCTCCATTCTTTCGCCAGTATATTCATCCATCTCCAAGCGAGAGGCAGCAGTTTCAGGGGAAGCGCATTATGGGATTCATCCACAAAGATTACACTTCCGGGTAATTCATGAAGTCGCCGCAGGGTAGACGGATGGTTTGAGGCAATGGTCTCAAAAAAGGCGACCGCCGTTGTTACGATGACAGGTGTGCGCCACAAGGAAGTCAGATATCGCGTATCCTGATCCTGGAAATCTGCCCGGCAATGCAACTCTGAAACAACTGACTCCGGATTCTCTCCCGGCAGCACCAGCGCTTTTCGATACACATCGACAGATTGCTGGATAATGCTGGTATAGGGCAGAATGACGAAAACCCGCCTCGCTTTTCTGCGTGCTGCTTGCTTTAACAGATGTGCCATGACGGCAGTTGTTTTTACTGAGCCTACCGGGCTGTCACAGGCCGTGAACTTACCCGTTGTATTTGCATCACGGCAAGTCAAATACATTTCGCGACGCAGCCGGCTGCGTATGTCGTTGCTGCCAAGCGTTAACACATATTGGTCAAGCGCTGCAAGACGCTCGTTGGCGCGGAGCTGCGGTATTTCCTCGCGATCAGGTGCCTGACTGTAAAAAACTGCTGTATCCGTATGGTCAGCATCCGCAAGGCAGGAAAGCATCATGCGGAAGAATACTGGAAGATCCCCATCAAAGGGATATTCTGGTTGCCGTTCATCCATTTGAACCGCATCTTGATGCCGGCGAATCAGTTCTTGGAGCATATGATCAACCCGATCTCTTACATCGGGATGCTCATCACGAAATATAGTGTCTCCTCTTGCTTCTTCCGCCGCAATGTCCGGCAGGCCTCTGTGGTGAGAATACACGGCAAGCGCGGAGTATAGGCTGCCACTGGCTATCAATGCCGCACTTCCTGCATCCACATGGTTTACGGGCAAATGGCGATTTTTCCCTGATGGTTCATGAAGACTAGTCTGATTTTGATCACACAATTTGCCCAGATCGTGCAAAATAGCACTGCGTCGCGCCACATCTTCCAGCTGCCCGCGGCATTTGAGAGCATAGTTCTCCGCTTCACCGGCATATTTGACAGCCCGCAGGAATACTCCCTTCACATGCGCTTCATAGCTTTGCGGAGGGCAATCTTCTTTGGCACTGTGGGCAAGATACTCCATCATGGGTTTACCAAATCAATACAGCTTTCGATCCGGGAACGAAGTTCTTCTGGCAAAACGGTCTTATCCCAATAATCGTTCCACGATGTGGGCGGCTCGTTTTTATCGCCAAGCTTTTCGGGGGTCAGAGCTTCAAAGAGCAGGTATTCAGGACAGCTTCCAAGCATATTCCTGTGCTCCATATACCAGGCATGCCGGATGCGGACATCGGGGCGGACTGCAGAACGATTCATCTCATAAGCATACGGGATAAGGATTTTTAGCAATTCAATGTCATCAGCGGTACAGCCGCTTTTATGGGCATAGTTTGGGTTGACAAAGAACGGCATACAGTATACGCCGTGTTCTACAATGCGGTAAGCCAGCGGCGCCATACCCGCATTCTTCCCTTCTTGGACGCCTGCCTTGTTCGTGTTTGTCTGGCGGAGGATATTAATCGGAGCAATGGATATGCCCATTCCAAACTGCACGACGCCGGTTTTGATAAAGCCTTTATCACCGTTATTTTCCAAGAAAGTGTTTCCAAAGATGCGCGCGTCCCAATACTTGCGTACAAATTCACTTTCCATGTATTTTGTTGGATCTTTTCCCATTTCTTCCGTAATAGCCTTCCGGTCTCGCCCGCGATGCTCCAAAATCTGATACCGTCCTTCGTTTTGAACAAACAGTTCCGGCAGTATTTTAAAAAACGGCGCATCATGATCGTCCAGCAGTTCCCTCAATTTGCGCTTGAACGAGACTGGCGAGATTTCTCCACAGCCGTTCGGCCGCTGACGCGGGTCGCTCTCTCTGTCAGGGTCGCCGTTCGGATTGGAATTGACAACCTCGATCACCAAAAGACCAGTTGCGCGTTTGATCTCATTACTCATTGCTATGCTCCTCCTTTGCTTTATTTTGTTTATCTTCCGTTTTTTCTTCCTTCGAGAATGCCGCAAGATAGCCGATAAACAGCTGCACCTTTTCCTCATCGCTGAATTTTGTTTGTGGGGCCCACTTTTCACTAAGCTTAGTCATGATCGTCTCGCACGTCGAATATAGCCAGTTAGCACGCCAGCTTTCCTTGCCCTTCTCTTCTATGCCTTTGGCGCGATAGCTTTTTGCCCAAGTATAATATGGCATGATTCGCTGGCTCAGTAGGTTCAGTGTGCGGATGGGGGCTTCAGCAGCAGATTGGAATAAACTTCCGCCCGCTAACTGGGGAGGCAAATCTCCTCCGCGCACTACCTTGCAATACAAAGTGTGCAGTTCGTCTGATGCCTTGAGAAGCTGGCCGTAAAGATAAGGTAAATTCTCCATATAGATATCCTTTCCTATTCCTTCCCGATAGAGCAGAAGCCCCATCAGCGCTAGCATATCTTTGATTTTCCCCCATATCGGGTGATGGGTATCATGGTTTGCAATCCTGTTTCCAAGAAAGCCTCCGATTGTCATAGCTTTTTCAGATAAGATGTGTAGATTGGAAATCACTGGCAGATCGGCTTCCATTAATAATTCCATTCCGTGATATTTGGAAACGGGCTTGAATTTATCTGTAGACAGTTCTCCATTCTGTTTCCAGAAACGGTTCAGAATGTCCGCCGTGTCCAAAGGAAAGGGCACAGCTGGCTGACCAAATGAAAACGCGGGAAGATTCTCAGTACAGCCGATCGTCCATTCCTCACTGCGGCGCTCCAGCTCAAATGGATCTGTCTGACGGGTGTAGATAACCTTGGTTCTGGCTTTGTCGATTTTTCGAAGAATAAACAACTGAATTCTGTCTGCATGGGAATCGGTTCCCACTTTATGGCTCTGACGCAACTCTGATAAGAATTGCTTTGCCTGTTCTTCAAATGCTTTATCACGCTTCTCAGGACGCTTAAACATTCTAGTAAAAGAAATCTTTGTTTCCGGCAGCTGTGACGGGTATGCAAACAGAATTTCGCTTTTATCGGTATTGATCCAGGTGATGTCTTTATGTTCTGCGCTGCCCAGCCAGTTTAGTGCGGTCTGGAGACTTTTTCGCATTCGCGGCGAAATCAGATAACTCGCATTTTCAATGCGTGCATATCTCGTTTGGCATCGCTGTTCTTTAAACATGGTGCGAAGCTTAACGTCAAATCCTCCTGCCAGCTTGACTTCCGGCATAGGTTCTTCGATTGGTTCAAATGGGATACCAAACGCATCAATGGCACTTGATCCGGAATGATCGCCAAATGAATCCGCACGCAGCAGCGCTTCGTTAAGTCCTACGGTAAATTTTGCGCTGATTGCTGGCGTTCCCATATCAATCAGGGCAGGCGATTCAAAGGCAACAGAAAGAGAACCATAGTCATCTGCTGCATCTTTATCTGGCTTTCCCAAATAAAACAAAACATTTAAGGCCAACGATATATTCTCTCGATCGTTTAGCATTTTGAAAATAACGGCTTGCAGCTCCTGGTGAAGGTGTTCCGGGTTTAAAAAATACTTACTCTCGTTGAGCAAAGTTTGCATAGGGGCATACTCTGGAACTAAGGCTGCCAGCTCGTTCGAGGTATTTTCCATAGAGATTCTATACTTGCTCTGGAATTTGCTCCCCCAGTTGTTTTTTGAACACCATCCTTTGATTTCTTTAAGCCTGTCCGGAGTCAAATCCTCTGGGTGAAGTTTTTCCAGTTCTTTTTTTACGGTATCGTCTGTGATTCTATAAAGTGGGGCAAGATTCATGCATGGGTATGAGCCTTGGTTTGTTCCGAATTTACGCAGATGCGTCCCCAGTTCCTGCTGAACAGCAGAAAGACTAATGACTTTCCCGGCTGAAATCACAATACGGACACATGGTGCATTTGCTCTGATATTGGGAACAGGTTTATATTTTCGATGCCAACTCTGCGCTTGTATTCCAGATCGTTCCATTGCATTTGAAAGGCCGTACAATTCGTTAATCATAGGCAATCACCTCTTTCCGGATATATAAGAACACCTTTATGGATGCAGATATCCGTATCATAAATGGCCTCATAGTTGGAACGATACCCATGTTGAAACACGCCCCTCAACATAGAGGGAATCAGAATATCCGGAAGCTCTGTGCACACCTTGGTTTCCGCTCTAAATGGCCCCACATAGGACGTTGTGAACTCGCTCCAGCCGAGGGATAACGTTGCATACGACTGTCCCCGTTTCAAACGGCGATTAAAAATATCCTGATAGGCGTGGCCGGGTGATGTTGTCTTCAGATCCCATGACAGCGCATTTTCTTGCAGTTTGGTTTTGTCCGGATTGGGAATGACATCTGCATATAGCCGGTAACATACATCAATCAAAACAGTGGCGAACAATTGATAATTATTACCATCCTTCAGTGCCTTAGCACTTCGCAATGGACCGCCGTAATTTGTCGCATAGGAGTGATACTGCGGTACTGTACATAACTCCACCTTTTTGGGAATCACAAGGACTGCCGGTCCCCAGAGCACGCTTTCAAACAGCCCGCGAACCACCGAATACGTTGGCGAAGGGTAGCTGCACGGAGAGTCTCCACTATCCGGCCTTGTCCACATCGCTGCATTTCCCGCAATTTCCATGGCGATCGGATACGCTTTACTTCTAAACACCACCATCTCCCTTTCCTAAAATACACTGTCGAAGAATATTTTACAAAATATACCTGTTTTCCGTGAAAATAGCACATAAAATGACCGAAGTCAATGATTATATTCATTGTAAGGTGAAATTTACAAATTGGAGCATATATGATAATATAAAGCTGTCGTTTTCATCGTTAGACAGTGGAAATGTGGATTGAAATATTGTCAGGTGTCATTTAAAAACAGCACCATGGAAAAAACCTGTGCAGCATCACTGCGCAGGTCAGAGTGTCAAAGAAGCCCCATTGCTGCATTGCAACGGGGCTTCTTTGACACTCTGAGGGTATGCACAACGAAAGTGCATACCCCTTTGTTAGCGATCCCTGTCAAGAAGCTGCCATACACAACCCGTTTTATGGACAGCTATCTCAACTGACATCTTTTAATGCGCGATTATTTGCCGAAGCTCTCGATGATCTCTACGATCTCGGCGCCGATGCGCTTCTGGGCTTCCTTGGTAGCCGCACCGATATGGGGGGTGCAGGATACCATGGGATGGCTGTACAGGGCCTTGTTGGTAGCGGGCTCGTCTGCGTAAACATCCAGACCGGCGCTGCGTACCTTACCGCTTTCAAGGGCTGCGAGCAGGGCGGCCTCATCAACGTTGGTGCCGCGGCTGGTGTTGATAATGGTTACGCCGTCCTTCATCTTGGCGATGGTCTCGGCATTGATGAGGGCGCCGCCGTCTACGGCGGGGGCATGTACGGAGATGAAGTCGGATTTGGCAAGCAGCTCGTCAAGCTCTACGTATGGTATGCCCAGCTTCTCTTCGATTCCGGGAATATGGAATATATCCTCAGCGATTACGTTCATGCCGATGGCCTTGGCCATTACGCCGAGATGCTGGCCGATGCGGCCGAAGCCTACGATGCCGAGGGTCTTGCCCTGAAGCTCGATGCCCTTGCCGTAGGCCTTCTTTTCCCACTTATCCTCACGCATGGTGTGACCGGCGATGGAGACAAAGCGGGCGCAGGCGAACATATGGGCCATAGCCAGCTCTGCAACGGACTGGGAGGATGCGCGGGGGGTGTTCTTTACGGTGATGCCGGCTGCTTCCGCGTACTTGACGTCGATATTGTCAACGCCAACGCCGCCGCGGATGATCAGCTTCAGCTTGCCGCCCTTGGCTTCGTCGATGTGGTTGGCGCGTACCTTAGTAGCGCTGCGGACTACTACGGCGTCAAACTCCTTCAGTGCTGCACCAAGCTCCTCGGGGGCATAGAACTGTTCAACGACCTCGTGACCGTTATCCTTGAGGGTCTGGAGGGCGTCCTTATCCATTCCGTCAGTTACCAATATGCGCATGATATTCTCTCCTTTATAAAATTACTTCTTGTAGTTAGCTTCGAACTCGGACAGGAACCTGACCAGAGCCTCGACTCCCTCCTTGGGCATTGCGTTGTAGATGGAGGCACGGAGACCGCCGACGCTCTTGTGGCCCTTCAGGTTGTCAAAGCCGGCTGCCTTGGTGGCGGCCACTACTTCGGCGTCAAGCTCTGCGCTCTCGGTCACGAAGGGTATGTTCATCAGGGAGCGGAACTCCTTGTCAACGGTGCCGTTGAACATTTTGGACTGGTCGAGGAAGTCGTACATGACCTTCGCCTTGTCGATATTGCGCTGGTTCATGACCTCAAGGCCGCCTATCCTCTTAAGATACTTAAAGACCTGGCCGCATACGTAGATGCTCCAGCAGTTGGGGGTATTGTACATGGAGCCGTTGTTGGCATGGGTGGAATATGCACAGTAGGTGGGTACCCATACGGGCAGCTCGGAGGCATCGCGGATTAGATCCTCGCGAACGATGCAGATCACCATGCCGGCGGGGCCGATGTTCTTCTGTACGCCGCCGTAGATCATGCCGTAATCGGACACGTTGCAGGGCTTAGAGAGGAACATGGAGGACTGGTCGGATACCAGAATCTTGCCCTTGGTGTTGGGCAGCTTCTGCCAGGTCACGCCGTGGATGGTCTCGTTTTCGCAGATATAGACGTAATCGGCGTTATCGGGGATATCCAGATTGCTGCAATCGGGTACATAGGCGTAGTTCCTGTCCTTGCTGGAGGCTACTACATGCACATCGCCGTACTTCTTGGCTTCATTGATGGCTTTTTTGCTCCATGCACCGGTCTCGACATAGCAGGCTACGCCGTTCTTCATCAGGTTCATGGGGATCATAGCAAACTGGAGCGTAGCGCCGCCCTGTATGAACAGCACCTTGTAGTTGTCGGGAATGTTCATCAGGTCACGGAGATCCTGCTCGGCTTCGTCGATTATTTTCTGGAAAACCTTTGAGCGATGGCTCATCTCCATTACGCACATACCGGAACCCTCATAGTTCATGAGGTTATCGCGGACGCTTTCCAGCACTTCTTCGGGAAGAATGGAGGGACCGGCAGAGAAATTGTAGATACGATCGTACTTCATTAGGCATCTCCTTGTTTGTTTATATTGTTTTGGTTTATAAGATAAAAAATTGTGTAAGGGTGAAATTTCTGCTGTTTTCCGGCTATTTTCACTCCATTAAATTATACACCGGCGGCAAACCTAAAGCAACTTAAATAACGCCAAAAATTTTGAGGCGCGCCTAAAAAAATAAAGCACTATGGGCATTTATATTGACACGGCCGCACGGATAATATATCCTTGTTCTGTATAGTAAACAGGCCGTTTATGCGGCATTATTAGAAAGGAAGCAGTTATAAATGGGCAAGTTTGTAGTAAAGGCCACCAAGACGGGTTTTGTATTCAATCTTAAGGCGGGAAACGGCGAGGTGATAGCCACTTCCGAGAGTTACAAAAGCAAGGACACATGCCTCAACGGCATAGAAAGCGTACGCAAGTGCTGTGAAGGCGGCATAGGCATAGAGGACCAGACGGTGGAAGGCTTTGAGAAGCTTACCCATCCCAAGTTTGAAGTATATGCCGACAAGGCCGGAGAGTTCCGTTTCCGCCTCAAGGCGAGAAACGGCGAGATAATAGCCGTATCCGAGGGCTACAAAGCAAAAGCTTCCTGCATGAACGGCATAGAGAGCGTAAAGAAGAACGCCCCCGAAGCTCAGATAGTAGAAGTTGAGGATAAGTAAAAGCGCAAATAATAAAAGGGCGGCTGGTGAGCCGCCCTCAGCCTGTCAAAAAACCCAGGGTTGATAAGGGGCCGCAGCCCCTTATATTTAATCCGGCTCTGACGACATGTGCGTCAGAACGGATGAAAACCCAGAGGTTTTCGTACTTTGCGGATTTTGCCGCCCGGGAGCGAATGCGAGAGGCAAAACCCGTAAAACTCAAAAAAGTGGCATTCAGCCACTTTTTTATTAGCAGAGTTTCGTGCCGCAATTGCCGCAGAAGCGGGAGCCGTCTGTTACCGGTGCGCCGCACATAGGGCATAAGGTGACTGAGCCGGAAACGGAGCGGGCGGCGTTTACGAATTCGCCGTACAGTTCCTTGGACTGGAGCTTGATCTGTGCCTTTGCCTCGGCTTCCTCGGCAGCTTCGTTTTCTGCCTCCCTTGCTGCGGCCTTTATGCTGTTTATCTCGGCCTTGTTGGCCTTTATCTCTGTATATGCCGCCTGGATCTTTTTACATATTTCCGTAGCGTCGCCGTCCAGTATTACCCCAGCGGCGTATTTGCCGTAAAAGTATTCGCCCAGCTGCTGCTTCAGCTCTTCAATGTCGTCCTCGCTGCTGCGTATCAGAGCGTTGAGCTTGCTCACCTCCAGCATGTTTCCGGTCCTGCCGGATACGTTGCGGGCGATGCTGCCTAATTTGTTGAGTATAGCCATATCTTGCCTCCCGGAGGATAAATAAAATACCAAGTCAATTATGCCACATAACGGCCGGATATGCAATCGGGAGGAATGTGACCTTTTTGTATGGAAAAGGCACATAAAATTGATTATTGGCGAAAAAGGATAAATACAATATAATATAATATGCTGGACTTTACTATCGGAGGAATCTATGCTTTCCAAAAGATTCAAAACTGCGCTGCTTGCAGCAATGGCCGTGCTGATGCTGCTGCCCGGCGCCGCTTTTGCACGGGACGAAATGCAGAATAATGACCCGAACAAGTATTATATAGTGCTGGATACCACCAACCAGGTGGTGACGGTATATCAGAAGGACGACGACGGCGAGTACACGAGGATCGTGCGCCGCTTTGTCTGCACCACCGGCAAGACGCAGCCCAAGGGGGACGAGCCCGCATCGCCCACCCCCAGCGGCACGTGGAAGATAGGCGGAAGGGAGCGCTTCGGAAAGTTCGCGGCCTTCAATAATGAGTATGCCAGATACTGGACGCAGATAGTAGGCGGCGTATATTTCCATTCTATAATGTTCTCATCGAGGGACATGTCTACGCTGAAAAAATTCGCCTTCAACAACCTTGGGACAAACGGCTCCCACGGCTGCGTGCGGCTTTACGTGGAAGACGCAAAGTGGTTATACTACAACGCACCTTTCGGGACTACGGTAAAGGTGACGGCAGGCAAGGCAAAGAGCGGCCTGGCTTCCTCGCTCAAGACGGATATGAAATTTGAGGAGTACAGGGATTTCCAGACTAATATATACGACAATGAGCCCCTCGAGGACCGCAAGGCATGGATAACTGTTGAAGGGGCACAAATGCGTACCGGCAACGGCACCAACGACAAACTCATAAAGACTCTGGGCAAGGACACCGAACTTACCATATTGCAGGAGGGCGACCCATGGGTCAAGGTAACGGCGGACGGACGGGAGGGTTATGTGCGCCGCTGCTTTATAACCTACGAGAAGGGTGTGATGCAGTCCATACCAGATGGCTATTATGTCGCTGGCACACAGTATCTTTATGCCGAACCAAACGCCAAGGCCGATAAGATATACAAGGTTGCCCGCCACAGCACGATAGTATTGCTGGAGGAAGGGCTGGGCGAGGACGGCAAATGGGCCAAGGTCAGCTACTGGGGAACAGAGGGTTATATGCTGCGCAAGAGCATAAAGGAAGGCTGGGCCACCGTGTATGACAAGGACGGCATGGAGGGGACAGAAAAATGAAAAAGGGCACGTGGATAGCCATAATTTCCGTTGCGGCACTTTCGGTACTCATAGCTATAAGTCTCATGCAGATGAGTCCCAACCCCGCCATAAGCGATAAGATGAACCAGAGCATAGCCAAGATAAAGGTGCGCTACGCCATGGTAAACGCCAGCGAAGAGTTTCAGGAGATAGTTGAAGAAGCTGCAGGCGACGATTTTGAGCAGACCGAGATACCTGAGAAGACACCGGAGCCCACACCGGAACCAATAGGGGAAAATGTACAGGTGACCAGCTCCAACGCTACCCCGGAGCCGGAGCTTACTCAAGAGCAGAAAAACATGGAGGCGGCAAAGGAAGGCGTATCGCTGGTATATATGCCTCAGCCCGGCGACGTACCGGAAATATCCGGCCCGGCGGTAATATTGACGGACAAGCCGCATATAATACCCGAAAATACCTCTGGCGTCACCTTCGACGGCGATGCTGTGGCAATGGCTTCATGGGAGGTGCTGTACAGCTATCCGTCACACTGCTTTCCGGTGCGCACACTGTCTCTGTTTGCGAGCGATAACGAAGCTGGATATAAGATACAGCAGGAGATGGTAGCCGAAGGAAAATTGCAGGATAAGGGCACGTATTTTTTAGGCACCGGCATGGGAACACCGGAAAAATGGACGGAAAGGGCGCTGGCGGAAATACCCGTAGGTCTTTTGGATACCATATACGCTGAGAACGCGGAGCTTGCCAAGGCGGCTTATGCGGCGCTCAAGGCGGCTAACCGCAACGACTCCGTGGAGGTGATATGCGCGGAGCTTACCGAGGAATTGGTATCCCTCATGATAGAGGATCACTGGCTCATGGGAGCCTGCGTGGGCGTGAACATGAACGAGGCTGCAGAGGATATGCTGAAGCTTGCGGAGCAGCTTACCACAACGGGTGCGGTTTCGGTGATAAACCTTGAGATCGGCGCCATATGCTCTGAAGACGTCATGGAGCTTTATCAGTCCGGCGTTACGGAGCCTGCGGAGATAATAAAGCAGCTATTGAACAGATAAAATACTCGTAAATAAAGAAAGGAACGCAACATGAATAAGATCGATGAGCTTTCTGTAAAAAGCATACGCTTTCTGGCGGCGGAGACTGTTGAGAAGGCAAAGAGCGGCCACCCCGGCCTTGCCATCGACGCTGCGCCCATGGCGTACACACTGTGGAAGCAGATGAAGCATAACCCAAAGGATCCTGAGTGGCAGGGCAGGGACAGGTTTGTGCTCAGCGCTGGCCACGCTTCTGTGCTGGAGTATTCTCTGCTGCATCTCTTTGGCTACGGACTGACTATCGAGGATTTAAAGAACTTCCGCCAGTGGGGCAGCCTTACCCCCGGTCACCCGGAGTACCGCCACACCAAGGGCGTTGAAACTACCAGCGGCCCTCTTGGGCAGGGCATCGCCATAGCGGTAGGCATGGCCATGGCGGAAAGTAAGCTCGCCGCCCATTTCAACCGCGACGGCTACAAGGTAGTTGACAATTACACCTACGCCCTTTGCGGCGACGGCTGCCTTCAGGAGGGCGTTGCTTCCGAGGCCGCTTCCATGGCAGGCACCATGGGCCTCGGCAAGCTGATACTGATCTACGACCGCAACCATATAACCATAGAGGGCCGCATAGAGTCCACCTTTGGCGAGAACGTGAAGGCGAGGTTTGAGGCTTACGGCTGGCAGGTACAGGAGGTAGCCTCCGGCGAGGATATGGACGCTATACAGGCCGCTCTCGACAATGCTAAGGCGGACACCGAACATCCCTCTCTCATAATCGTGAACACCGAGATAGGCTATGGCACAGCTAAGCAGGGCAAGGCCAGCGCCCATGGCGAGCCTCTGGGGGAGGAAGCCCTCAAGTCCATGCGCGAGTTTTATCAGTGGGACTACGCGCCCTTTGAGGTACCCGGCGAGGTGTATGCGCACTTTGAGGAGCTGGGCCGGGACTATGCAAAGGCTGAGGAGGAGTACAACAGGATGTTCGAGGGCTACAAGGCCGCATACCCCGAGCTTTATGCCGAGTGGGTGAGGTGGCATGACGACAGCCTGCCGGAGGAGTTCATAAACGATCCTAGGCTGACCGCTGCCGAAAAGCCCATGGCCACCCGCGCCACCAGCGGCGAGATACTCAACCTCGCGGCGGAATACATGCCCAACCTCTTTGGCGGCAGCGCCGATCTGGCCCCCTCGAACAAGAGTGAGCTAAAGGGCAAGCCCTATTATTCCAAGAACGACAGGGACGGCTCGAACGTACACTTCGGCATACGCGAATTTGCCATGGCGGCGGCCTGCAACGGCATAATGCTCTATGGCGGGCTGCGCCCCTACTGCGCCACCTTTATGGTATTCTCGGACTACCTCAAGCCCGCAATGCGCATGGCGGCCCTCATGAAGCTGCCTGTGCTGTACATACTTACCCACGACAGTATAGGCGTAGGCGAGGACGGCCCTACCCATCAGCCCATCGAGCACCTCGCCTCCATAAGGGCTATACCCGATACCAACCTGTTCCGCCCCGCGGACAAGAAGGAAACCGCCGCGGCCTATATTGCCGCCCTGTCAGGCACACTGCCCACCGCGCTGGCGCTTACCCGCCAGAACCTGCCCCAGCTTGAGGAGACGGACGTGAAGAAAGCCATGCTGGGCGGCTACATACTGCGCGGCAGCGAAAAGCCCGACGTGATACTCATGGCCAGCGGCTCCGAGGTGGAGCTAGCCATGAAGGCGGCAGACGAGCTTGAGGCCAAGGGCAAAAAAGTTCGCGTGGTATCAATGCCCTGCACTGATATATTCGACAGGCAGAGCGCGGAGTATAAGGAGAGCGTGCTGCCCGGCTCGGTAAGGGCGAGAGTGGCTATAGAAGCGGGCTGTGCCATGAGCTGGTACAAATATATCGGGCTGGACGGCGAGACCGTCACCGTGGACCACTTTGGCGCCTCCGCGCCTGCGGGCATACTCTTTAAGGAGTTCGGCTTCACGGTAGAAAACGTGGTGGCAGCGGCGGAAAGGGCAATGAGCAAGTAAGACGTGTATGATAGATACGCTGCTTATAGATCTTGACAACACCATATTGGATTTTAACAAGGCCGAGGGCCCCGCGCTTGCGGGCGCCCTCAGGACCATGGGCATTGAGCCTACGGAAGAGCTTCTCAGCCGCTACAGCGTGATAAACCTGGCTCACTGGAAGTGCCTTGAAAAGGGGCAGATCACTATGGCGGAGGTGAAGGTCAGCCGCTTCAGGCAGCTCTTTGACGAGTTCGGAATAACCGTATCCCCCGCGGAGACCGCCAAGGTATACGAGGGGCTGCTGGCGATAGGCCACTATTTCGTAGAGGGGGCCGAGGACATGCTCGAGGAGCTTTACGGTAAATACAGGCTGTATCTTGCCTCAAACGGCATAGCAAAGGTGCAGCACAGCCGCATAGACAGTGCCGGAATAGAAAAATACTTTGACGGCATGTTTATTTCCGAGGAAATAGGCGGCCGCAAGCCTGAACCGGAGTACTTTGAAAAGTGCTTTGAAAGGATCCCCAACTTCCACAAAACGCATACCGCCATACTGGGCGACAGCCTTTCGGCCGATATGCAGGGCGGCAAAAACGCCGGGATAACCACCATATGGTTCAACCGCGACGATATGCCTGACGAGGAGGGCGTGTGCCCGGACTACGAGATAAGGTCCTTATCCGAGCTTCCGGCCCTGCTGAAAAGAATATAGGCTCAAGTATAGAGTATGTAAAAAGGATATGCGGCGCAAAAAGGGGCTTTATCGGTTTGGCAAAAAGGAATTTACCGCTTCATCATCACTTCGTACTCTTTGGTTCCTTCCACGGGCTTCCTCATTCCTGTAAGATGAAAACCATGTTTTTCATAGAAGCGTATCGCTTCATTATTTTTCTCAAGCGTCCAAAGGAAGGTGATCGGATAGTTGTTCTTTGCAAATTCGATCAAAGATGATCCGATCCCCTGATTCTGAAAGAAATAGTCCACATACAGTTCGACAATTTCGCTTTTTTCAATGCGGATCAGTCCCTTGACGATCCCGTCATCATAAACGAGTATGCTTTCAAGAGCATCAGATGCACCATATTGCTCTGAAACGGCAAGGATCTGCAGCTTTCCAAAGCAGTAAGCATCATCCTTAAAGATGGGACGGTATTTTATCCTCTTATCAAAAACAAGTATCTCAGCGATTCTTGATATATCCTTTTTTTCGGCTTTTCTTATCATTTCTCTTTCCATACAAATTCTCCGCACTAAATACCAATCTACTGTTCTGTTTGCGCGTTCAAATTATACCATAAGACCTGTGGACGATCCTGCCCGTAGCCTTTGTGAGCGATGAGAAAAGTCCGAACAGCTTTCTGTCCGGGCTTCCTCGCTCGATCACAAATCGATTCCGTTTTTATGACCGCTTACAGCGTCTCTATGGGGTCGAGGAACTCCCTGCGCCTCGCCGCGAATTCGGAGGCGTAGTAGGCGTCGTTGCCCTTGTGCAGCTCGTGCAGGTAGGCGTGATGGTTGCTCAGTATCTCCTCGTTGTGGCGGCCCAGCAGGAACACCGCTATGCTGGAGCACTGGTCGGCGGCGCGGCCCATATGGGTCAGCACCTCTATGAACACCAGGCCCGCGCCTATGGTGCAGGAGCCGTTTTTGAGGCGGGCGATATGCCTGTCCTTGAGAGTGGCCACCATCTCATCAATTACTTCTTCAAGAGGCTCTATGCGCCTTGCTATGGACTCGTCGCCGTTGGCGAAGGCTTCCACGGTGAGGTCGATTATTTCGGTAAGTGCGGAGGAGAGTATCTCAAGCTCCCTTTTTGCGGTCTCCGAGAAAGCATGTCCGTCCGCTACGAGGCGTGCGCTGAGGTCGTTTATGTTTGTTGCGTAATCGCCTATGCGCTCAAAGTCGGTGACGGCCTGAAGCAGCAGATTCAGCTCGTTGTTGTCCTCAGTGCTGTCGATATGGTTGGAGAGCTTTATAAGGTAGTTCTCTGCGGCGTCGGTAAAGCTGTCCAGCCTGTCCTCCACAGAGGATATCTTTGCGCTGCGCTCAGGGTCGTAGGAGACCAGCTGATCTATGCTTCGGTTGAAGTTCTTGCGGGCGAGCCTGCCCATGCTGGCTTCAGCTATATTCACCTGATGAAGGGCAAGGGCGGGGGATATGAACAGCTTCTCGTCCAGGGTGCGCATTTCGGGATAGAAATCCTCCGTATCGTCCGGGGAGTCCTTTACGATGAGGGTAGTCAGCTTTACAAGCTGGTTTGTGAAGGGAAGCAGCGCCAGCGCTGTCACCAGATTGAAAATGGTAGTAAAGTTTGCTATTCCGCCGCTGTTCATGGGCTTGCCCCATATGAAGTTCAGCGCCCCGGCGTGGTGCAGCAGGGGTATTGCCGCCATAAACAGCACCGTGCCGATGCAGTTGAATAATATGTGTGCAATGCCGGTGCGCTTGGCGTCCTTGTCTGTTCCTATGGAGCAGACAATGGCGGTAGTTATGCAGGTGCCAAGGTTGATGCCTATTATAAGGGGATACACGGTCTGGAAGGTGAAAGCGCCGGTAGATGAAAGCGCTTGAACCATACCTATCACGGCGGAAGAGCTCTGCACGATAAAGGTGGTTATAAGACCGGTAAGTATGCCAAGTATCGGCACATCGGAGAATTTCTGCAAAACATCCGTAAATGCCTGAGATTCGGACAGTGGCGATACAGCCTCCGTCATTCCCATAAGGCCGGTGAACAGTATGCCGAAGCCCATGAGCATCATGCCGATGCCCTTTGTTTTTTGGCTTTTGACGAATTTGAGGAATATTATGCCGCAAAGCACGGCGAGCGGAGCCAGCGTGGAGGGCTTGAATATCTCGATGAATGCCGCGCCGCTTGAGTTTATATCCATAAGGCGGATTATCTGCGCCGTGACGGTGGTGCCGATGTTCGCGCCCATGACTATGCTTATGGATTGGCGAAGGTTGAGTATCCCGGCGCTCAAAAGGCCCACGGTAAGCACTATTGTGGCGGTGGAGCTTTGTATGACGCTGGTTACGAGGGTGCCCGTGAGCATACCCAGCACCGCGCTGTGGGTGACCTTTTCCAGCATGCTTTTGAGGGCTTTGCTGGAGCTGCTTTTGAGGCCGTCCCCCATAATGTCCATTCCATATAAGAATATGGAAAGTCCTCCCAAAAGTGAAATTACAGAGAAAATACCCACTTTATAAATATCCTCCCTAAAAAGGTTTATTAACGCGTAAAAACAGTGGCTTTCGGCCCGGAAAAAATTGCCGGAACATGCGGAAATATTTTCGTAAGTCAGCTATGCCGAACTGCCACCAAATACTACTTTAATGTTTTTTTCGCGAAAAGTAAAGCGAAATAATAAGGGCTGTGATATAATACTGCAAAAACAGCGGGTTTTACCAACCGACAAGGAGAAATGCCCATGGAATGCGGCAAAAAGGGGACGGAAGGGCTGGGCGGCCACCTTATAGCGCTTGCCACCATATGCGTATGGGGAAGCACATTCATATTCAGCAAGACGTTACTCAACGTATTTACGCCTGTGCAGATAATGCTGATGCGCTTTTTAGTGGCATATGCCGTGCTGTGGTGTATGTATCCAAAGACGGAAAAAACTATGGCCGTGGATAACCTCGGTATGTTTTTCATGTCGCTTTTTGCGGATACGGCGTATTTCCTTTGCGAAAACAATGCCCTCAGGTATACCCTTGCGTCGAATGTAAGCATACTCGTAGCCTCGGCGCCCATATGGACTGCCGTGCTGGCGCATTTCTTTACAAAAGGGAACAGGCTCAGAAAGAATACGGTGTACGGCTCGCTCATCGCCCTTGCGGGCGTGGCGCTGGTGGTGTTCAACGGGACAGTGGTGCTGAAATTCAATCCGCTGGGTGATATGCTGTCCATAGCCGCCGCCATATGCTGGGCGCTGTACTCCGTGATGATGACGCGCTATGTACACAGGTTTTCGAGCTTTTTCCTTATGCGCCGAATGACCTTTTTCGCAATACTGACCACGCTGCCGATCGCCCTCTTTACTGGGGAGCTGGATATGCCGCTTTATGAGCTCACGGACCCGCAAAAGCTCTTCTGCATAGCGTTCCTCGGCATACTCGGCAGCGGGATAAGCTACACCACATGGAACATGGCGACCCGCAGGCTCGGCATAGTGAAGGTGAACACCTATATTTATGTAAACCCGTTTGTAACGCTTATAACGGGCGCTCTGTTCCTGCATGAGCCCATAACGCTCATGAGCGTAATAGGCGCGCTGCTCATAATATGCGGCGTCATAATAGGCGTGCGGGAGCGCAAGGGCGCTTGCCCGGAGCAGTGAAGGCTGATATAATTTTTTTAGGATAATTATTTGAAAAAACGCAACCATTTCGCCTGCCTGTACGTCTTATAGGCATAAGAGAATCGGAACCGGCATCAATCCCCACATAAGCTTACAACGGAGGTATTTATCATGATGAAAAGGTTAAGGATAACAGTATGTGCGCTGCTCGTGCTTATGCTGCTCTCGGGCTGCGCCGGCTCGCCCTCATTTACGAATATGAAGCAGGCGAGCAGTGCGAATGACCATGCCTGGGAGGAAGAAGCTCCCATGATGGCGGAGACGGAGGCGGCATCGACCATCGTAGCCCCCCAAACGGACGACACTCAAGCTGCCGCAGGCGGCTATGACGCGGGCGCTTCCGACCCAAACTACGGCAATCACAAGATAATCACCACCTATACCTTTGAGATGCGGACCGACGAGTTCGATAACCACTTCAAGCAGCTTCAGGACAAGGCGGCGCAGCTCGGCGGCTATGTGCAGTCCTCCAGCGTGAGCGGCACAAAGCCCGAGACATACTCCGACTATGGCCGTACCGCCAACCTGACGTTCCGCATTCCTACCGCCAAGGTCAAGGAATTCGTGGACTTTACCCAGGGTACCGGAGAGATAACCTACAGCAACTGCGATACCGAGGATATAACCCTCAACTACTTTGATACCGAGACCCGCCTGGGCGTGCTTCGGGATCAGCTTGACAGGCTCAAGGAAATAATGAAGACCACCGGCAATATGGAGGATCTGGTAGAGCTTGAAAAGGCCATATCCGAGACGACGCTCGAGATAGAGCAGTACACGACGCAGCTCCGCCGCTATGACGACCTGGTGGACTATACCACAGTCTATGTGACTATCAACGAGAACCGCCTCACCAAAGGCCCTGCCGCAAAGGAAGGCATGGGCGAGCGTATGTCCGCGGGGCTTTCGGAGAGCTTCGTGGCGGTAGGCGTATTCCTCGAGAACGCACTGGTAGCCATAGTATGCGCAATACCCGCGATACTGGTGATCGCGGTGCTGGCCGCGATAGTTGTGCTCGTAGTGAAGCTCATAAAGAAGGGGAAAGCCAGGAATGCAGTAAAGCGCGAAGCAAAGGCGCAGGAGCGGCGGGAACGCATGGAAAAGCTCAGCGCCAATAAGAAAGAAGATACCGAGAAAAAGGAGTAACGGTAAAAGTGACAATGAAAATGAATAAGAAGGCAAGGATAGCGGCAATAGCGCTCTGCATAGCAATGTTGGCCCTTTCGGCCGCCGCCTGCAAGAGCCAGGACCAGATAGAGGAGCAAAAGAATATAGTGGCATCGACTCAGAGCACCGATGGATATTATGACACCAGAAGCACCGTAAGGGTGACCGGCACCGGCACCGTAAGCATAAAGCCGGATATCGCCGAGGTAGGTTTTACCGTAAGGGCCCAGGAAAAGGACGTATCCGATGCGCAGCAGCAGAACGCGAAGCTGATGGAGGCGGTGCTTGAGGTGATAAAGGCCAGGGGCATAGCGGAGGAGGATATCGAGACCGGCTATCTCAATATAAACGAGGTCAGGGATTACAGCAAGAATACCTCCAAGGTGGTGGGCTATGAGGTATACCACACCGTGAACGTAAAGGTCAGGGATATGGACGTGCTGGGGAGCCTTATAAGCGAGGCCGTCGCCGCCGGCGCGAGCGACGTATCCGGCCCCGAATACTCCATCGAGGATGACTCCGAGGCATACCTTCAGGCCCTCGGCATGGCGGTGGAGTCGGCGGGCGCAAAGGCCAGGGCAATAGCCGCCGGTGCGGGAGTGCGCCTGACAAACCTGCCCATCTCCATAGATGAAAACGGCGGTGCAGACAGCGCGGTGGTATACGACGATACCAATAGGACCCTAAAGGCGCAGGCTGCGGCGGAGCCCGCGGAGGACGCGTTGACCGAAGCGCAGACCGTAATGCCCACCATAAAGGTGACGGCCACGGTAGACGCCACATATCAGATAATGCGCTGACCACGGCAAAAGAAAAAAGCAGGCCCCGATTTTTTTCGGGGCTTTTGTAATGGGCAAAATAAAAATTAAAGGTTGAAACTTATCGTGCCGGTAGAGTAATATGAGAATATGGAAAATATGAGCATTAAACAAGAAACACTCGAATTCAGGGAAGTGACCGTGGATATGCGGCGGGAGGTGGAGAGGTACACCAAAAGCGCCGGGCTCTTCAGCTCTGAATTCACCTTTACAAGCTACATGGTGTGGGGTGCAAGAGGAAAAATAACGATAGCCTTCGAGGACGGCGTGATGTACAGCCGCTGCAGCTTTCCCGGCGCGCCAATGTATATGATGGCGCCGGTATGCCTTGACCCGGCGGATTATGGCAGGGCCATAGTCAGGGCGGAGCAGTATATGGTGAATAATGGAGTAAAGCCCCTGTTCGTTGGCATAGCAGAGCAGTATGCGGAGCAGTTCCGAATGGCGGGCTTCGAGCTTGAGGAGGACAGGGACAACTTCGATTACGTCTATGATATGGAGGATCTCAGAGACCTGCCTGGCAAGAAATACCACGCGAAGCGCAATTTCATAAACCGCTTAGAGCAGAGCGAAAGCTTTGAGTTTGTGACGCTGGGGCCGGAGAATATTGGAGAGTGCATAGACCTGTACGAGCAGTGGGCCTCCAATAAGGACGAGAACGACTCTCTATCCATAGAATGGGAACTGGATGCCATACGCACCGCCCTTTCCAACATGATGGAGCTGGACCTTCTCTGCGGCGGAATAAGGATAAACGGCGAAATAAAGGCCTTTTCCGTGGCGGATAAGCCATGGAAGGATATGGCGGTGACTTACTTTGAAAAGGCTGAGGCGGAAGTGCCGGGCCTGTATCCGTTGATAAACCAGCAGATGGCGGCCAATCTTCTGAACGACGTGAAGTACATAAACCGGGAGGAGGACATGGGCCTGGAGGGGCTGCGCAAAGCGAAGCTTTCCTACCACCCGTCGAAATTCATCAAAAAATACAGGGCGGCAAAGCGGCAGAATGAAATATAAAACTCTTGGGCAATTGTGACAATTTGCCCAACGGGGAATAAATACCTTGACGCAGGAAACCATTTTATATAAAATGGTTGGAGAGCAAAAATTGGCGGCCTTGCCGCAATAAAGATAAGGAAGGTAAATAATGGATACTCAGGTAGTAAGTGGCATTCAAGGCTTTATGAGCAACGGCGGTATGCTGATCATTCTCATGATTGCGCTTTTCGCAGTCATGATAATCCCCCAGCGCAAGAGGGAAAAGAAGATAAAGGACATGCTGGCTAATCTCAAGCCCGGCGACCGCGTGCGCACGATCGGCGGCATCTACGGCACAATCACTGCCATAAAGGACGACGTTGTGACTATCTCCGTTGGTCCCGACAAGGTACGTCTGGTATTCATTCGCGGCGCCATAGCCTCCGTAGAGGATTCTCCCGTAGAGAACACCATAGAGGATCAGGCAAACTAAAACAAGCTAAAAAGCTACAATATGCCCGGTTTTTTACCGGGCATATTTTTTTGTGCCTTCGCATATATATCTGTATACTTGATAGGGGGTATATGTGCATGCGAACGGCAAGGGCGACGCAAAAGCAGGCCAATATGGCGCTGGAGGTGGGAAAGAGCGCTTTGCTCGGCGTCATAATAAGCTTTGTGCTGGTGGTACTGTATGCCGTCGCACTCAAAGAGGAACTTTTGCAGGTATCCACAATGGGCCTTTTTACCACGGTCATAAAGGTGATATGCGCGGCGGCGGCAGGGCTTATAGCGATCCGCCGGTGCAAAAAGCGGCTGTGGCTGTATGGGGCGCTGGCGGGTACGCTTTACGCTGTACTGGCGTTCATAGTGTTTTCCGCCGTTGCGGGCACGCTGTACGTGAGCATAGCGCTGCTCTCTGATATAGCTATTGGGGCAGTAAGCGGTCTGCTCAGCGTAATGGTGCTGCAAATGCTGAAATAGCCGCACCGATTTCGAGGCATGCCGATTTCCTGCGCCTTGCCAAATACGCTGCGCGGGGTGTAAAATTACGGTATGCTGATTTATGAATTATCACAAATAAATAACGATATACCCAAGGCCGAGGGGATATCCCCGCGGCTTGCTTCGCTTTTGTACGCCCGCGGGGCGCGTGACAGGGAGGCTATGGAGCTTTTCCTGCACCCGGGGGAGGGGCAGTTCTTGGACCCTCTTCTCATGAAGGATATGGATAAGGCGCTGGAGCGCATAAAGCGGGCTGTAGCTGGCGAAAAGATATGCGTATACGGCGACTACGACGCGGACGGCGTATGCGCCACCTCCATACTTTACGACTGCCTCAGGAGTATGGGTGCAGATGTGATATACGATATACCATCGCGGCACGACGAGGGCTACGGCCTTAACATTCCGGCCGTGGAGCGGCTGCACAAAATGGGCGTACAGCTCATAGTTACCGTGGATAACGGCGTAAAGGCATACGGCGAGATAGACAGATGCCGGGAGCTGGGAATGGACGTGGTGGTGACGGATCATCACCGCTGTGACGGCAGAATACCGGACTGCTGCGCCGTGGTGTGCCATACCCGTGAGGACGACACATACCCCAACGGCGACATATGCGGCGCGGGCATAGCGTGGAAGCTTGCGGAGGGCCTTATAGGCCGGGAAGCCGCCAAACGCTACCTCCCTCAGGCAGGCATAGCCACAATGGCTGACGTAGTGCCGCTGCTGGGCGAAAACCGGGCCATAGTTGCCGTGGCGCTGGATATGATAAATAAGGGCGATTGCTCCCCGGGCATAAAGGCGCTGGGCCGCGTGGTGAACGACAAGAGCGATGCATTCGTATCCCGGGACCTCTCCTTCGGCTTCGGGCCGAGGCTCAACGCCGCGGGCAGAATGGAGGATGCCGGTATATGCGTGGAACTGCTCTGCACCCATGATACCCAAAAGGCTCAGCAGGCAGCCGAGCTTCTGGACGAGCTGAACCGCCGCCGTCAGACGGAGGAGGGGGACATAATAGATTCCGCAGCGGAAATGGTGGAACAGCTGGATCTTACAAAAGGCCGCTCCATAGTGCTCAAATCCCCGAACTGGAACCCCGGCGTCATAGGTATTGCCGCAGCAAGGATAGCCGAAAGGTATTACCGACCAACGCTGCTCTTTTCCGAAAAAGACGGAGTGCTGACGGGTTCCGCCAGGTCTGTGCCGGGAGTTGACCTGTATCAGGCCCTCAACGCCAACAACAGATTTTTCACCCGCTTTGGCGGCCACGCGTATGCAGCTGGCGTTACCATGCAGGAGAAAGATTTTGAAGAATTCCGTCAGGCACTGGACGGGACCTTCAGGAGCACCGTGGATCAGGAACTGTTTATACCCAGGAGAAGCTATGAGGCGGAAATAGAGCTTTCCGAGCTTACGCTTCCCATGGTGGAGGAGCTGGAGCTGCTGGCCCCGTTTGGGGAGGGCAATCCGGAGCCGTTATTCAGGACGGACGGCATGCTGCTGCGGGGACTCAGGCGCATAGGCAGCAGCGGCAATCATATAAAGGCTACCGCCGTAAAAGACGACAGGTACGTAGATCTTGTGGCCTTTTCAAAGGGGCATCAGTTTGTGGAGCTGGCGGATATGGGCCGCTGCGACGCCATATACACGCCGATAATAAACAAGTGGAACGGCATGCGCTCGGTGCAGCTCCGCGTTTGTGATATGCGCCCAGCACCAATAGAGGATCCCGAAGCCTTTATGAAGGACAGAGGAGATAAATTTATTGATGCATTCTCCGAGAATATATTGTATAATACAGGTTGTGGCATTGATACGGGCGAAAAAAAGGCCCGCGGCCTTGAAAAGCTGCTGACAGACTCCATAGCGGGGACAATGGTGCTTTGCTTTACCGAGGGGGGTGCCGTCGACCTTATGAAGGAGCTGGCGGATAAAGGGCTTTTCAGAAGGCTGGATATGGTTTTCGGCCGCAACCGAACATTCCCCTGCGGCTATCATACGGCTGTTTTCGGCCCGGTGATAGACTCGCTGGATATGTCCCGCTTCAGCAGCGTTTTGATGTATGACAGCATTGACGCTGGCTTTGCCGAAAGGCTTGGAGCTCTTGCGCCGCATGCTGAGATAATACCGGGCAGGGCATACCCTATAGGCTGCTTTGCATCTCTTGCGCTGGAGAGACGGGATATAGCGGCATATTACAGGGCGCTGCGCTCATCGGAAAGACGGTTTTTCAACCGTGAGGAGCTTATAGATTACCTCGCCGCCGTAACAAAGACGCCTGTCCGAATGGCGAGGCTGGGCGAACGGGTTATGGAGGAGCTGGATTTCATCGATGCAAACGAAGGCATACGACTCATAAAGGATCCGCCCCAGCGGGATCTTATGGAAAGCCCAACATATGCCGCTGCCCAAAGACTCAGGTCTCGGGAACAATAACAAACAAAACATCTGCCATACGCAATGACTGGAGGAAAAATAAACATGGATCTTAAGACTGCTGTGCGCTCTATCCCTGATTTTCCCAAGCCCGGCATACTTTTCCGGGATGTTACTACTCTGTTCCAGGACCCGGAGGCATTCAGGCAGCTCATAGATGAACTGGCAAAGAGCCTTGAGGGCAAACAGGTAGATCTGGTAGTAGGCCCGGAGGCAAGGGGCTTCGTAGTAGGTTCTGCACTGGCTTACGCTCTTAATGCGGGCCTTGTACTGGCTAGAAAGCCCGGCAAGCTTCCCTGCGAGTCACTGCGCTATGAGTACGCACTCGAGTACGGCACTGATTCACTTGAGATACATGTGGGCGCCATAAAGCCCGGGCAAAAGGTAGTAGTGGTGGACGATCTGCTGGCCACCGGCGGCACCTGCCTTGCCACCGCCAAGCTCGTCGAGGAAATGGGCGGAGAGGTGGTAGGCGCGCGCTTTGCTATCGAGCTTGCCTCCGAGTGCGGAGGCAGAGATAACCTGAAGGGTTACGATGTGTACTCCGCAATAGTATACTAATTTAACAGCACTTTATGAAATCAACGGTGCAGGCCGTTGATTTCTGTTATTATTTCAATCGTCAGGGAAGTGAGGCCGAAAGGAGGGGCAATATGGAAAAGCTCAGGGAAATCTGTTCAAAGACATTCACGCCGGAGGAAATGCAGATGCTGGACCGGGCTATTGAGTTTACCAAGGGGGTCCATGCCCATCAGACCCGCCATTCCGGAGAGCCCTATTATACCCATCCGGAAAGCGTGGCCATAATGCTTGCCAATATGGGTATGGACAGCCATACCATACTGGCCGGTCTCATGCATGACGTTATAGAGGACGGCAAGGATATAACCTACGAAAAGCTCGCGTCCATGTTTGGACAGGATATCGCCGGCATGGTGGACGGCGTAACAAAGCTTACCAAAACCGGGAAGAACGAGATGATAAGCCGCGAGGACATACAGGCGGAGAGCTTCCGCAAGATGTTCCTCGCCATCGCAAACGATATCCGGGTGGTCATAATAAAGCTCAACGACCGACTGCACAATATGCGTACCCTCCAGTATTGCAGCGAGGAAAAGCAGATACGCAAGGCCCGCGAGACGCTGGATATCTATGCGCCTCTTGCGCATCGCTTCGGCATGGGCGCCATGAAGTGCGAGCTGGAGGATCTCTGTATGAAGTATCTCTGGCCGGAGGAGTACAAAAAGCTGGAGCAGGCCATGATACCCTATCAGGAGGAGCGCATGCATACCCTGAACAAGGCCATGGAGGAGATAGAAAAGGCGCTTAAGGAGGCGGGAATAGAGGCCACACTCTCAGGACGCCCCAAGCACTTTTACAGCATATACAAAAAGACCGTCCGCCAGCAGAAGACCATAGACGAGATATACGACCTCATAGCCATACGGGTGATAGTCAACACGATAAACGACTGCTACGCCACGCTCGGCATAATCCACTCCCTCTGGAAGCCCATGCCGGGACGCTTTAAGGATTATATAGCGATGCCCAAGACCAATATGTACCGCTCGCTGCACACGACGCTGTTCTCAAACGACGGCATGGGTATGCCATTTGAGGTGCAGATAAGGACGCCGGAAATGCACAAGGCTGCTGAATACGGCATAGCGGCGCACTGGATGTATAAGGAAGGCAGAAGCAACCCTGACGATCTGGACAGCAAGCTTGCGTGGCTGAGAGAAGCCCTTTCCCTGGAGGCGGATTCCAACACCACGAGGGAATTTATAGAGAACATACGCAAGGATTTCTTTGGCGATTACGTCTATGTGCTTACCCCTCAGGGCAAGATAATAGACCTCGTTACGGGCTCTACGCCGATAGACTTCGCATACAGGATACACTCCAACGTTGGCAATCATGTTCAGCACGCGAAGGTAAACGGCGCGCTGGTGCGCCTTGACTACAAGCTGAAAAACAACGACGTGGTGGAGATAATAACCTCGCCGAACGCCGCGCCCAGCTACGACTGGCTGAAGATCGCCAAGACACAGCAGGCCAAGGCAAAAATACGCACGTGGTTCAAGAAGGCCAACCGGGAGGAGAACATACAGCGGGGCAAGGATATGCTCTCCGAGGCGCTGAAGCGCCAGGGCGCGCAGCTAAGCGACTTTACCGGCAAGAAGGAATACTTCGAGGACATATTAAAAAAGTTCAATATGTCCGATCTGGACGACGTGTATGCCTCAATAGGCTACGGCGGCATAACCACGGGACAGGTGACGAATAAGCTTCTTGAGCAGGCAAAAAAGGAGGCTAAGGCGGCGGCTGCCGCAGAGCGCCTGGAGCGGCTTGAGGAGGAGCAGCAGAGCAGGCCTGAGAACCGCGGCAACGGCAAGGGCGTGATAGTGGAGGGCGACACCGGAATGGTGGTGCGCTTTGCCCGCTGCTGTACGCCGCTTCCCGGAGACGATATAATAGGCTATGTCACACGCGGCAGGGGCGTGTCCATTCACAGAAAGGACTGCCCGAATATAGGGGATCTGCTTATGGATCCCGAAAGGGTAGTAAGGGCGGAATGGGCAAACAACGCCAAGAGCAGCTATACCGCTACCATACAGGTAGTAGCTGATGAACGCACCGGCCTTCTCATGGACGTATCCCAGGTCCTTGCAGGTATGAACATAAGCATAACCGCCATGACCGCAAAGGTTGACAAGGCCAACCAAAACATAATACAGATACAGCTTTCCTTCGACGTATCCAGCACGGAGCAGCTCAACAACATAATCAAGAGCATGCGTAAGGTGCGCTCCGTCAAGGAGGTATACCGGGTAAACCAGTAATATTTTTTGAGGAGAAAACATATGCGGGCAGTAGTGCAGAGGGTCTCCGAGGCGTCGGTAAGCATAGGGGGCAATGTTAAGGGCAGCATAGGCAGAGGCTTTATGGTGCTGCTCGGGGTAGAGGACATAGACGAGCAGGCCGATCTCGACTATATATGCGAAAAGCTCACTGGCCTAAGGGTGTTTGAGGACAGCGAGGGCAAGATGAACCTAAGCATAACGGACATAGGCGGAGAGATACTGCTCATATCCCAGTTCACCCTTTTCGGCGATGCCCGCAAGGGCAGGCGCCCCAGCTTCATAAAGGCGGCGAGGCCGGAAAAGGCCATACCCATGTATGAGGCGGCAATAGCCAAGCTGAGGGAAACCGTGCCTGTACAGTGCGGCGAGTTCGGAGCGGATATGCAGGTGAGCCTCATAAACGACGGCCCGGTGACTATACTTCTGGACAGCAGAAGGACATTTTAAGCGAGGAAAACAGCATGAACAGAGATATAACAGTCAGCAGCATAGAAACCGGCCCGTACTGCGTAAACACTTACTTTGTGCGGCTTAATAACAGCGACGAGTGTGTTGTAATCGATCCGGCGGACGCGGGAAAGGTAAATACATACCTTGAGAAAAACGGCCTTGGGTGTAACGCCATACTGCTCACCCACTGCCATTTTGACCATATGCTGGGCGTGCCGGAGCTGCAAAAGCAGGGCATGAAGGTGTACATAGGCGAGCTGGACGAAGCGGGACTCAGGGATAAGGACATAAACCTCACCTTCAGGAAGATCGAGCCCTTCTATGCCGACGTAAAGCTCAAGGACGGCGATACGGTAAGGGAAGCGGGCCTGGAGTTCAATGTGCTGTTTACCCCCGGTCACACCGTGGGCGGCGTCAGCTATGTGCTGGAGGAAAAGAAGTGCGTGTTCGTAGGGGATACCCTTTTCCGCCGGAGCATAGGTAGGACGGACTTCAGCTACGGAAGCTATGAGGATATAATAAGCTCCATAAAGAATAAGCTTTTTGCTCTGGAAGGCAACTATATCGCCTATCCGGGTCACGGCCCCGCCACCACGCTGGATGAGGAGCGGGCCGCAAACCCGTATGTAAGATAGATCAGGAGAGAAAATGATAAGGGTATATACTGACCACCCGGAGCTTTTGAACGATCTGGGCGAGGTAATAAGGCTTTATCTGCCCATGGAGGAGGTGGTTCCCGCCGAGAACGGCGAGGCCGCCCCCTTTATTTCGGCCGTGATGGAGGAAAGCGGCGATACATGGCGCGCTGTCTGCACTGCCGATATGGCCGGGGCGCGGGCAGAGTACGTCTATCTTCATCCGAACGTGGGCGGCGGCGAGCTGAACAGGAAGCGTTATCGCAAGCGCTGCATGAAGATATCCGTGTTCCGCGCACTGGGCAAGGTATATAAGGACGCGAGGCTCCCATGGGGCAGCCTTACCGGTATACGCCCCACGCGGCTGCTCCGCGAGCTTATAGCCGAAAAAGGCGAAAAGGAAGCCCTGCGCTTTATGGCGGAGGAGTTCGACGTGACCCCGGAAAAGCTCGCCCTGGCAAAGGAGATAGTGGATATACAGCGGCCGTTCATGGACGTTGCCGACAGGGACGTGGACGTGTATATAGGCATACCCTTCTGCCGGACGCGGTGCCTTTATTGCTCCTTCGCCTCCGGCGTCCGCACCGACAAGACGGACATGGCGGCCTACATAGCCGCGCTGAAGGAGGATATACGCCTCGGCGCGGAAATAGCCCGAGACTGCGGATTTAAGATAAGAAGCATGTATATGGGCGGCGGCACTCCTACGGTGCTTAAAGAGAGCGAGCTTGAGGATGTGCTGAGCTATGCGCTCGGGCAGTACGGCGGCTATGGCCGGGAATTCACCGTGGAGGCGGGCAGGCCGGATACGATAACCAGAGAAAAGCTTGAGATAATAAAATCCATGGGAGCGGGAAGGATATCCATAAATCCACAGACCATGTGCCAGAGGACGCTGGAGCTGGTGGGAAGGAGCCACACCCCAAAGGATATAGCGGACTGTTTGGATATGGCCCGCGCAGTGGGCTTTAACAGCATAAATATGGACGTTATAGCGGGCCTGCCCGGGGAGGATATGGCTGATATGGAGCATACTTTATCCGAGATCAGGAAGCTCGAGCCGGATAACCTTACCGTGCATACGCTGGCCATAAAGCGCTCGTCGCGATTGAAGCAGAGCCTTGGCAGCTATGAGCTGCCGGACGGGGATACCGTCGAAAAGATGGTGCAGCTTGGCATGGAGTACGCCCGGAGAATGGGCATGGCACCATATTATATGTACCGCCAGAAGTACATGAGCGGCAACCTGGAGAACGTGGGCTATGCAAAGCCTGATAAGGTGTGCATGTACAACATCGACATGATGGAGGAGACGACCTCCATAATGGCGCATGGCGCGGGGGCTATGACCAAGCGCATATTCGATGGGGAATGCCGCGTGGAGCGCATACCCAATCCCAAGGACGTGAGCACCTATATCGCAAAGGTGCATACAGTCGCCGCTGAAAAGCGGGAGCTGTATTCAAAGTAGCATACTTTCTTGACATTTTTAGCCTGCGATTATATAATTAGCAGGAATATTGGCATTGACCGGAAGAGCGGCGAAATTAAGCCTTCTTTAGAGAGCGTGGGCCCTGGCTGAAAGCCCCGCGGAGACTATCGCCGGAGACGCCCGTGAGCCGGCGGGTAAAAAGCCCGCCCGTATGGCCTGCGTTAATGGCCTTGAGCCGGGGCTTTTATTAGCCCAATTAGGGTGGTACCGCGGGTCTCCCGTCCCTTTGCCGGGCGGGAGACCTTTTTATTATATTAAAATAGAATGCGAGGAGAGATCATGGCAATTCAGGCGCCGAAGGGCACTAAGGACGTTACGCCGAGAGAAAGCTATAAGTGGCAGTATATTGAGAAGATCGCAAGGGAGACCTGCGACAACTTCGGGTTCAGCGAGATACGCACCCCCGTCATTGAGCATACCGAGCTGTTCCTTCGGGGAGTGGGCGATACCACGGATATAGTGCAGAAGGAAATGTACACCTTTGATGACAAGGGCGGCAGGTCCATAACCCTCAAGCCCGAGGGTACTGCCGGCGCGGCCCGCATGTTCATAGAAAACAACCTTTTCAACGACCCCCAGCCTACCAAGATGTATTATCTCTACTGTCCTGTGTTTCGCTATGATAAGCCTCAGGCGGGAAGATTGCGCGAGCATCATCAGTTTGGCGTGGAGGTCTACGGCGCGCCCCGGGCAAGCATAGATGCCGAATGCATCGAGCTTGCCATGACCGTTCTCGATAAAATAGGTGTGAAGGGCCTTTCCGTAAACATAAACAGCATAGGTTGTCCCAATTGCAGGCCAAAATACAACGAGCTGCTAAAGGAATACCTGAGGAGCAATTACGACGGCCTCTGCGAGACATGCAAGAGCCGCTTCGAGAAGAACCCTCTTCGCATATTGGACTGCAAGGAAGAAAAGTGCAAGAGGATATGCGAGGGCGCACCTACTATTCTGGACTGTCTCTGCGACGAGTGCAGGGCGCACTTTGAAGAGCTGAAGGGCTGCCTCGACAGCGTAGGCATACAGTACAAGGTGGATCCCTTCATAGTGCGCGGGCTGGACTATTATACAAAGACCGTGTTCGAGATAATCGCAAACAGTGAGGGATATTCAGGAACGGTATGCGGCGGAGGCCGCTATGACGGGCTTCTGGAGCAGCTTGGCGGACCTAAGCTTCCCGGCATAGGCTTCGGCATGGGCATGGAAAGGCTGCTGCTCATAGCAGAGCTTTCGGGAGCGCAAATACCACAGCCACGCAACGTTGAGGTATATGTGGCGGCGATGGGCGAGGAGGCCCGCAAGGTGGGCTTCACACTTACCGCAAAGCTCCGCGGCAGCGGCATAAAGACCGAATTCGACCATGTAGGCAAGAGCTTCAAGGCACAGTTCAAGTACGCCAACAAGATAGACGCCAGATTCGTGGCTATCTTAGGCGACGAGGAGCTTGAACGGGGCGAGGTAAAGCTCAAGGATATGGAAACAGGGGACGAGGGCTATGTTCCAATAGCCGCCCTTGGGAATAGAGTACAGCAAATTTTAAGATAAGAGAGGAAAAGTACAATGGCAGAACTGCTTCAGGGTTGGAAACGCACACACTACTGCGCAGAGCCTACTGTGGACGAGGTAGGCAAGGAAATGGTGCTCATGGGCTGGGCCGGAACATGGCGGAACCTGGGCTCCCTCATATTCATAGGCCTCCGCGACCGCACCGGCACCATGCAGGTGACCTTTAACGAGAGCGAGCTTCCTAAGGAAGTGTTTGAAAAGGCTGAAACCATCCGCAGCGAGTATGTCATCGCCGTAAAGGGCGTACTGGCAAGGCGCGATGAGAAGATGGTAAACAGAAACATGAAGACCGGCGAGCTGGAGCTGATTGCCAAGGAGTTGAAGATATTGGGCGTATCCGAGACTCCTCCCTTCTACATCGACGATAACGTGAATGCCGCCGAGCAGCTCCGCCTTAAGTATCGCTATCTGGATCTGCGCCGCCCCTGCATGCAGGCAAACATGCTCATGCGCAGTAAGATAACCAGGATAGCCCACGAGTACTTCGCAGAGCAGGGTTTCATAGAGATAGAGACTCCTACCCTCTGCAAAAGCACCCCCGAGGGCGCCCGCGACTATCTGGTACCCAGCCGCGTTCAGCCCGGCAAGTTCTATGCTCTGCCCCAGAGCCCCCAGATATTCAAGCAGCTGCTCATGCTTTCCGGCTTTGACCGCTATATGCAGATAGCCCGCTGCTACCGCGACGAGGACCTGCGCGCAGACCGTCAGCCCGAGTTCACGCAGATCGACCTTGAGATGTCCTTCGTGGAGCAGGACGACGTAATGAACGTTCAGGAGGGCTTCATCAAGCGCCTGATGAAGGAAACTCTGGATGTAGACATTCAGCTTCCGCTGCCTCGCATAACCTGGCAGGAAGCCATGGACCGTTACGGCTCGGACAAGCCCGATACCCGTTTTGGCCTTGAATTCGTAAACGTAAGCGATATAGTGAAGGACTGCGGCTTCGGCGCATTTGCGGACGCAGTCAAGGGCGGCGGCTCCGTGCGCTGCATCAACGTAGAAGGCGGAGTGGAGCATTTTACCCGCAAGCAGATAGATGCGTTCGGCGATCTTGTAAAGACCTACCGGGCAAAGGGCCTCGCGTGGCTGAGTATGAAGCCAGAGGGAATTCAGTGCTCCTTCGCAAAGTTCCTCACCGAGGATCAGATAAAGGCCATACTGGAGCGCGCTAACGCCAAGACCGGCGACATACTGTTCTTCGTTGCCGACGCAAAGGATACGGTAGTATATCAGGCTCTGGGCGCTCTGCGCCTTGAGCTGGGCCGCAGGCTAGGCCTCATGGACGATACCAAGTTCAACTTCCTGTGGGTAATAGAATTCCCCCAGTTCGAATGGAGCGAGGAAGACGGAAGGTACTACGCCATGCACCACCCCTTCACCTCGCCTATGGATGAAGATCTGGACCTGCTGGATACCGATCAGGGCAAGGTTCGCGCCAAAGCATACGATATCGTGCTCAACGGCAACGAGATTGGCGGCGGCTCCATACGTATCCACTCCCCCGAGGTACAGGAGAAGATGTTTGAGAAGCTGGGCTTTACCAAGGAAGAGGCCTGGGAGCGCTTCGGCTTCCTGATGGGCGCCTTCAAGTACGGCACTCCTCCTCACGGCGGCCTTGCATACGGTCTGGACAGGCTGGCTATGCTCATCACCAGGGCTTCCAGCATACGCGACGTCATAGCCTTCCCGAAGGTACAGACCGCGTCCTGCCTTATGTCCGGCTGCCCCGACGTAGTAGAGCAGGCACAGCTTGAGGAGCTGCATATAGAGACCGTTCCCGATAAGGAGTAAGCCATGGCGGGAGAAGAACTTCGCCAGACAGGCAAGGTGGTCGAGCTTAAGGGCAAGCTTGCTGTGGTACGCTTCCAGCGCAGCGACGCCTGCGGCCACTGCAACGCCTGCTTTCATTTCGGCTCAAATGAGGCGGATATAGAGATAGACAACTCCTGCGACGCCGGGGTGGGCGATATAGTGGCTATAGAGCTGCACAGCGGCAGCATGTTCAAGGCCAGCGCCATAGCTTACGGCATACCGCTCATTGGGCTTATACTGGGCGTATTTATAGGCAGCAGGATAAGCAATATGTTCGCGGTAATCGGCGGCGTACTGCTCTGCTGCGGCACCTACTTTATACTCAAGGGCCTTGACCCCGCGTTTTCCAAAATGCGTGAGTTCAAACCCCGCATGATCGAGATAGTGGGTCACGAAGACGAGCAGCAGTAATTTAAAAAACGATATTAAATAAAGCGCGGTGATTGCAATATGACCGCGCTTTATTTATAATCAATTAGTATGCACAAATTGGAACCTTCAGGGGGTGAAGCCATGATACAGCTTGACATTATAAGAGAGGCCGCGCCCGACGTTGCAGAAGCGATGCTGAATGAACTTTTGCGGCAGAGGAGAAATATAGAGCTCATAGCCTCGGAAAATTTTGTGTCGCCTGCGGTGATGGCGGCTATGGGCAGCCATCTTACAAATAAATATGCCGAAGGGTATCCTGACAAGCGTTACTACGGCGGCTGCGAATATGTGGACGTGGTGGAGAATATCGCGCGGGACCGCGCCTGCCAGCTTTTCGGCGCGGAGCACGCCAACGTACAGCCCAACGGCGGCTCCAGCGCCAATTTTGCAGTATACTTCGCGCTGCTTAAGCCCGGCGATAAGGTGCTGGGCATGGATCTTTCCCACGGCGGCCATCTTACCCACGGAAGCCCCGTCAATATGTCCGGTCAATACTATACCTTCTATTCCTACGGCCTCGATCACGAGACGGAGTGCATAGATTACGACGAGGTGCGCAAAAAGGCGCTCGATATAAGACCGAAGCTGATCATTGCGGGCGCGTCGGCGTACCCGCGTGAGATAGACTATAAGAAATTCCGCGAAATAGCCGATGAGGCGGGCGCCCTCCTCATGGTGGATATGGCTCACATTGCAGGCCTTGCGGCGGTGGGGCTGCACATGAACCCCGTGCCGTATGCCGACGTTGTGACGACGACTACCCATAAGACGCTGCGCGGGCCAAGGGGCGGCATGATACTGTGCAGAAAAGAATTTGCCAACGCCATAGACAAGGCCATATTCCCCGGCACACAGGGCGGCCCGCTGATGCACGTTATCGCGGCGAAAGCGGTATGCTTTGAGGAAGCGCAAAAGCCCGAGTTCAGGGCATATCAGCAGCGGGTGATAAACAACGCAAAGGCGCTGGAGAGAAGCCTGAAGGCGGAGGGCGTAAGGCTGGTATCAGGCGGTACGGATAACCATCTGCTTCTGCTGGATCTGGGATCGGACGGGCTTACGGGCAAGGAAGTCGAGCAGCTTCTGGACAGGGCCAACATAACCGTAAACAAGAACAGCGTACCCAACGAGACACGCAAGCCTGCTGTCACCAGCGGCATAAGGGTGGGAACACCTGCGGCTACCACCAGAGGCCTTAATGAAGACGACTTTGTCATTGTGGGCAGGTTGATAGCTGACATAATAAAAAACGGAGAGGAAGCAGTGGAACGCGTCGCCGCAAAGGTGAGGGAAATAACGGATAAATACCCGCTGTATCCCGGCGAATAACATTTGTACCATGAACAGGCTCTGGACGAAGGATTACACCATAATAACCATAGGCAGCGTCGTATCCATGCTGGGCAACAGCATGGCCGGCTTTGCCATGAGCCTTTTCGTGCTGGACTATACCCAGTCCCCGCTGTATTACGCCATATATATGTTCCTGTATACGCTGCCACAGATAGCGGCGCCGGTGCTTGCCGGGCCGTTGATGGACAGGTTTTCCCGGCGCAGGACCATATATATGCTTGATTTCGCCTCAACTGCCATATATGCCCTGCTGGCGGGGCTGATGTACTTCGGGCTTTTCAGCTTCTGGGCATTTGCATCCATAACGTTCATAATCGGAACAATACACAGCGCCTACACCGTGGCCTTCGAAAGCTTTTACCCAATGCTGGTATCCGAGGGCAACTATATAAAGGCTTATTCGGTGCTGAGCACGCTCGAAACGCTGGTGCTGGTGATGATACCCGTATCCACCTTTTTATATAAGACGGTGGGAATGGTATGGCTGATGCTGATAAATTCAGCCTGCTTCTGCACCGCCGCCATATTCGAGACGCAGATAAGCGACGTGGAGGGCAAGAATGGGCAGAGCGGCTCAAAGTACACCTTCGGCGGCTATATGGAGGATATGAAGGAGGGTATGCGCTACCTCTGGACGGAAAAGGGCCTTTTGTATATAACCCTGTATTTCATATTCTGCTTTATGGCCACGGGCGCATCTAACGTTATAACGCTGCCTTACTTTAAAGCGGGGTACGCTGACGGCGAGTATATCTATATGTCGGTATGGGGCTTTATGGTGCTGGGACGGGTGCTGGGCGGAATGATGCATTACAGGCTGCATCTGCCGGAAGAGCATAAGTTCAAAATAGCGGTGTTCGTATACGTTGTCATATCGGCCTTGGAGGGAACGTATCTTTATCTGCCCCTCGCGCTAATGCGGCTCTTCTGCTTCCTGCAGGGGGTGCTGGGGGTGACCTCCTACAATATCCGCATATCCTCTACCCAGTCGTATGTGCCGGATGACCGCAAGGGGAGGTTCAACGGCACCTTCCTGATGCTCACCACAGTGGGCTCCCTGCTGGGGCAGCTATTGGCCGGTATGCTCACAGAAATAATGCCGATGCGCGGGGTGCTGAGCCTGTTCATGGGCATAAGCGGCGCATCGGCAGTTATCATAATGGGAAAGGGAAGAAACGAGGTAAAGCCAATATACAATAAAAAACAGTAAGCTTGCGCTAAGACCGGCTGTTTTCCTCCTTTGAAGAATCGGTGTTCTCGAGAGGGTGCTCGGCGTCGACTATAAGCTGGCGCTCACACTCGGGACAATGGCGTGGTACGCCTCCGCGGACCTTCATTAGCCGCGCTCCGCAGAAGGGGCAGCGGTAGAATATCAGCGCCTGACCGTAGCCGCCGGCTATGCACACTATTGCGATTATATATGCGGCGATAAGGTTCCTGTTCATGACGTAAAGCGCTATAAGTATGCCCAGCAGCGGCACTATTTTGAAAATGTTATAGCTGAGCATGAGCCTGCTCTTGAGTTTATCCATATCCATCAGGCAAGACCTACCTTTCTGTATACCTTGCGGAGGGTCTTTCGGGCCTGCGCGGAAGCCTTCTCTGCGCCATCCGCCATTATTTTCTCAAGGTATGCTTTATCCGAAAGTATCTTCTTATATTCGTTTTGAACGGGTTCAAGTCCGGCTATTACGGCTTCGGCTACTTCGGTCTTGAGGCTGCCGTAGCCGAGCCCGTCGAAATGCTTCACCGCTTCGTCCATGGTAAGCCCCGTGAAGGAGGTATATATGGAGAGGAGGTTGGATACGCCGGGCTTATTCTCGGGGTCGAACGCGATGAAGGTATCGCTGTCGGTGACCGCGCGCTTGAACTTTTTCATTATGACGGAAGGATCGTCCATTATGGCCACGAAGCCGTTGGGGTTAGGATCGGACTTGCTCATCTTCATGGAAGGATCCTGAAGGCTCATAACGCGGGCGCCGAATTTGGGTATGAAGCCCTCCGGGACCTTAAAGGTCTCCCCATAGGCGTTGTTGAAGCGTATGGCTATATCCCGCGCGATCTCGATGTGCTGCTTCTGATCCGCGCCGACAGGCACAAGGTCGCTCTGATAAAGCAGTATGTCGCCTGCCATCAGCACCGGGTAGGTGAAAAGGCCGGCGTTTATATTGTCCGCGTGCTTTGCGGATTTATCCTTGAACTGCGTCATTCGGGAGAGCTCGCCCATATAGGTGTTGCAGCACAGCACCCAGTTAAGCTCGGCGTGCTCGTGAACGTGGGACTGCACAAACAATACGGATTTTTCGGGATCTATGCCGCAGGCCAGCAGCAGCGCCACAGTCTCGCCGGCGCGCCTTCTAAGGTCGGTGGGGTCCTGACGAACGGTCAGAGCGTGAAGATTGGCGACGCAGTAGTAGCAGAGCCTGTCATCGGTCTGCAAGAGCTTCCAATTTTTGAGCGCACCAACATAATTGCCCAATGTGGGTGAGCCAGAGGGCTGTATGCCGCTGAGTACTGTCTTCTTTTCCTGTTCTGCCATTTTATTTATATAACCTCCATGATTTCACCTGTTCATATTGAAATATTATACTTTATTTGACTCGGGATAGCAACATTCCCTTGTTTGACCTTTTGCGCGATGCTACAATATAAAATACAAATAATCAAACTGGAGGCAAGCATGAGCCACCGCGCCCTTTACAGGCAATACCGGCCCGCCGCATTCTCCGAGATGATAGGGCAGGAGCATATAACCACAATACTGAAAAACCAGGTGAAGTCCGGCACAACCGCCCATGCCTACCTTTTCGCGGGCACCAGGGGAACCGGTAAGACAAGCGCCGCACGCATACTCGCAAGGGCGGTGAACTGCGAGGAGCCCATGGATGGCGAGCCCTGCGGCTGCTGCCGCTCCTGCAAAATAAGCGCCGGGGAGTGCGCGGATATAATCGAGCTGGACGCCGCCAGCAACACCGGCGTGGACGATATGCGCGACATAATCGAAAAGGCGCGGTTCATGCCTCTTGAGCTGAAGCACAAGGTATACATAATCGACGAGGCGCACGCGCTTTCCGCCAACGCCTTTAACGCCCTGCTGAAAACGCTGGAGGAGCCGCCGCCCCACGTAACGTTCATACTGGCCACCACCGAGCCCCACAAGATACCTGCGACGATAATCTCCCGCTGCCAGAGAATGGATTTTCACCGGCTCGGCGTATCCGATATGGTCAGGCGCACCGAGGAGGTGCTTGAGCGCGAAAACGCCCATATAGAACGCGATGGATTGATGGCCATAGCCCGAGCTGCCGAGGGCGGCATGCGTGACTGCCTCTCCCTGGCGGACCAGTGCCTGTCATTTTGCGGAAACAATGTAAGCACTCAGGACGTTTACAGCGTGCTGGGCAGCATGGAGGATGGCTTTCTTTTCGACATGGCGGAGGCCGTACTTTCCAGCGATCCGGCAAGGGCGCTGGAGCTGCTGGATCAGGTAGTTCGGGATGGCCGTGATTTGAAGGTGTTTTTACATGACCTGACGCAGCACATGCGTTCGCTGCTTTTGACGAAGCTTTGCGGCCATTGCAGCGATATACTGGACTGCACCGAGGACTCTATGAAGCGGTACGAGGAGCAGGCAAAGGAAGCAGGCGAAACGCGGCTTTTAAGATGCAGCGAGCTGCTGTTGCAGGCCGAGGGCAGGCTTCGGACAGTTACAATGCCGAGGGCGCTTATAGAAAGCACGCTTGTGCGCATATCCCGGCCCGAGGAAAAGCGCACCATGGACGACCTTATGGAGCGCATCGAGGTTCTCGAGCGGCAGGTACGGGAAGGGGCGCCCCGGCGCACAGCAATTGCCGAGCCGATACCTATCGGGGAAAAGCCTGACGCCGATGAGTATCCCTGCGACTACGGCTTTGAGGAGCCGCCAGAACCCGAAGATGTGCCGCCCTTTGATATTGACGAGCCAATAAGGACTGCGCCTGCGTCAAAGCCGGAGAAGCCAAGCCCCGCACATCCGGCAAAACCGGCAGAGACGGCGGGCAGCATGTCCCCGCAGAAGCTGTGGAAGGCCATACTCGATAAGCTTGGAGAGACGGAGCGCACCATGGCGGTTTCCGGAATGTACGGCAAGGGAAGCGCCATAAACGGCAATGTGCTGGAGGTGGCTTTTGAGAGCGAAATAATATATCGCATGATGAGCGCGCCGGGAGCGCTGGAGAAGGTCAACGGAGCGGCAGATAAGGTGGCGCCCGGGTATACGGTGCGTATGACGCACAGCTCCGGCGGGGACGATATAGAGAGCACCGGCAGGGCGTTGTTTGGCAGCAACTTCAGGATAGAGAACTGATAAGCAACAAAAAATCAGCCATTTGCGGTGCGAATATTAAAAAAACGTGTCGCAAATGTGGAAAATAGCTTTTAAATTACCTATTATGCGGCGCTGCGTTGAACAGGGCCGCAAATTATGTTATACTGTTACACAAGTAAAATCCCGGAGGTATGTTGATGGCAAAGGGCGGTTTCCCCGGAATGGGCGGGGCGAATATGCAGCAGCTGATGAAGCAGGCGCAGAAGATGCAGCAGGATATGCAGCGCATGCAGCAGGAACTCCAGACCCGCGAATTTACGGCTACCGTAGGCGGCGGCGCGGTCAGGGCTACGGCATACGGCAGCAAGGTGATAAAGTCTATCGAGATAGACCCTGCCTGCGTGGATCCGGATGATGTTGAGATGCTTCAGGACCTGGTGCTGTCCGCTGTCAACGAGGCCATGCGCATGGCGGAGGAAGCCACGAATTCCGAGGTCAGCAAGCTTACTGGCGGAATGGGATTGGGCTTCTAAAAACATATGGCAGACCCAATAAGCAATCTGGTCTCCCAGCTTTGCAGATTGCCCGGCGTAGGTACCAAGAGCGCACAGCGCCTCGCCTACTTTATACTGGACATGCCCGAGAGCGAAGCACGCGAGATAGCAAAGGCCATAAACGACGCAAGGGACAAGATACACCACTGTCCCGTTTGTGGCAACTACACCGATACGGATCCCTGTGCCATATGCCGCGACGCCAGCCGCAAGACCGGTGTAATATGCGTGGTTAGGGACGCAAGGGATGTGGTAGCCATGGAAAAGATGCGGGAATTCCGCGGCACATACCATGTGCTGGGCGGGACGATATCCCCAATGGATGGCATTGGCCCGGACGATATACGCATAAAGGAACTTTTGCAGCGTATAGATGAAGGCGGGGTAAGCGAAGTGATACTGGCTACCAATCCGGACGTAGAGGGGGAAGCCACTGCGGTGTATATATCCAAGCTGCTCAAGCAGCGTGGGGTGAAAGCCACGAGGATAGCCCACGGTATACCCATCGGCGGAAATCTTGAATACGTGGACGAAATGACATTGCTGAAGGCAATGGAAGGCAGAAGGGAAATGTAAAGAATTTTTTAAAAAATTTGCAACCTTTTGGACGCCTGAAGCGTCTTATACTATAGAGCGAAGAAAATACCCATATCACCCGAAAGGAGAGGTAAAGATGAAGCGCATAACCGCACTGTCCACCATTGCTGTTGCCGTGATAGCACTTATTATAGGCCGCACATTCTCGGCAAGCGTAATGAGCAACGACCGCGTCATGGCGGACGTGCGTCAGAGTTATCGCAGCGCCTCACTGGTGGTGTCGGGTGAATGCATACAAAAGATAAATTCCGGCGACAATGCCCAGAGCCGTATTCTCATAGATGAGGTAATAGCCGGAAACGCCCGGGAAGGCTCCAAGATACTTGTAAAGGGCAGTTATACCGTAGGCGAAAAGTATCTGCTCTATCTTACGGAGGGCAACGATGTGCAGTATGCCGAGGACGAGGCAGACTATTGCTCCACCTCCGCGGATAACTTTGTGATCCGGGATGGAAATGTGGAATACGGCGGCTCGCGGATAAAGATCAGCGAGTTCAAAAAGGAAATGGACGCAATCTCAAGGGTCATCACTGCGCCTTCAAAAAACTACTACTACAATGATATCAGATCGCTTGTAAACGCCTCGGAGAATATATTCATAGGCCGTGTAAACAGCGCGTCTCATATGCGCAGCACCAAATTCCGCACCCAGGACGGCGGAAGCACAGTCGAAAAGAAGGCGCCATCCGCAAATCTTACCATCAGTGTATACGGAAACATAAAGGGCGATATAGGCTACGGTCAGGAAATAAATCTGGTATATGTTCCTTCAGCCAGCGAAAACATGACGGATGCCGGCACCCTCCAGCCCAAGCCGGTGAGCGCCGACAAAGCGGTAAAGCTTTCCGAGGGCGATACCTACCTGTTCTTCCTTGCGGAGGATCCTGACCCCAAGCAGGATCACTGCTTCCCGGTAAATTCCATACAGGGATGGATAAAGGTGGAAAATGATAAGCTGACCGTGTCCGATGAGAACGGCGTGGCGAGGGAATATACCGACCTCTCTCAGCTGGTAGCCGATATAAACAAAGTAAAATAAAAATCAGACGATAGCAAAGCAGTCCCCGCCATAAGGCGGGGACTGCTTTATGTATAAATGCGGCTTGCGCGTTAAGCTTAGCCCTGCTTTGAGTTTTCCTCGCAAAGCTCATCCAGCGCCTGCTGGGCCTGCTCCCACTGGGAATAGAGGGCATCGATCTCGGCCTGCTTGTCGTCTGCCTTTTTTGCAAGCTCTGCGGATTTTACGTAGTCCGATGCTATCACTGGCGAAGCGAGTTTTTGATTTATGTCTTCAAGCTCCTGCTCAGCGGCCGCAATGCGCTCCTCTGCTCGGCGGACAGCGCCCGCCGCCCGGTTCAGTATACTCTGGCGCTCCTTTTGAGCCTTGTAGCTGTTGGGCTTTTCCGCCTTGGGGGAGGCAGCTTCAGCTGAGGGCTGAGGCCTTCGCGCAATTGCTTCAAGGTAATCGTCATAGCCGCCTATGTATTCAGTAAGTCCGTCTTCCTCCATGTAGAGTATGCGGTCCGCCATGCGGTTGACCAGGTATCTGTCGTGGGTGATTATGAGCATGGTACCCTCGTAATCCTCCAAGGCGGCCTCAAGAGCCTCCCGGGAGGATATGTCAAGATGGTTGGTAGGCTCATCGAGCAGCAGCAGGTTGGCCCCTGAAAGCATAAGCTTGAGAAGCTGTATGCGTGCCTTCTCGCCGCCGGAAAGGGCGCCTATCTCGTTGAATACCTCGTCGCCGCGAATGAGGAACGCCGCCAGGGCGGAACGGACTTGGGTAAGGTCCATTCTTGGGTAGGCGTTGTGTATTTCCTCAAGTGCGGTGCTGTTGGGATCAAGGGAGGTCATGGTCTGCTCGTAGTAGCCGGGCTGCACCTTGGCGCCCAGACGCACAGTGCCGGAATCCTGCCTTTCAAGGCCCATTATTATCTTCATGAGGGTGGTCTTGCCGCAGCCGTTGGGCCCCAGCAGGAATACACGTTCTCCCTTGCGGATATGCATGGAGGCGTTTTTGAACACCGGCTTATCATAGGACTTGCTCAGTTCTTCGCACATCAGCACATCGTTGCCGCCTACTTCCCTCGCGGTGAACTTGAAATGTATGGAGGAGGTGTCCTTTTCGGGAGCTACCAGCTCTGCCTTCAGCCGTTCTATCTGCTTGAGCTTCGCCTCGGCGGTAATGAAATTGTGAGCCTGGCCCCAGCGGCGCTGCTGCTCTACAACGCCTTCGAGGCGGTGTATCTCTTTCTTCTGATTGGCATAGTGCCTGCGCAGTATTTCGTTGCGGGTGCTCATCAGTTCCACGTGGCGGGAATAGTTGCCGTTGGTGGCGGTGAGCTTGCCGTTTTTTATTTCAAGGGTGCGGTTGGTTACCCTATCCAGAAAGTACCTGTCGTGGGATATGACTATAAACGCCCCTGCGTAGCTCTTGAGAAAATCCTCAAGCCAGGTGACGCTTTGTATGTCAAGGTGATTGGTAGGCTCGTCAAGCAGCAGCAGTTCCGCGCCGGAGAGCAGCAGCTTTGCCAGCTGGGCCTTGTTGCGCTCTCCGCCGCTCATGTCGCTGAGAGGCTTGGCGAATTCGCTTTCGGTAAAGCCGAGACCCAGGAGAGTGCTGCGTACCCTGCTCCTGAAGGTCAGGCCGCCCTCCCGCTCGTACCGTTCGTTGAGGGATTGCTGATGGGAAATAAGAGAGGATACGTCGCTGCCGCCATTGGATATTTCCTCGGAAATACGCTCAAGCTCCTGCTCTATACGTATGAGGTGGTCAAATGCCGCTACTGTGGATTGGTACAGTGTATCCGATGTGTTCTCCACGTTTTGACGCATGAATCCCATGCGGGCGCCCTTATGTTTCATCACGGAGCCGGTGTCAGGTGCTTCCTCGCCTGTGAGTATGCGAAAAAGGGTAGTTTTGCCGCACCCGTTTACCCCTACCAGACCCACCTTGTCCCGGGGGGCTATCTCAAAGCTTACCCCTTCAAAAAGAAGACGGGCGGAATAGCTCTTGCTTATGCCGCTTGCGGCTAATAGTGCCATGGTAAAATACAGTTCCTTTGCCGAAATATTGGATCGAATTATATTTTACACTAATATTACTGCTATTGCCATACGGTTTTTACGCCTAAATGGATAGTGAAGCATATTGTTCATTGGACAAAATATGCCAGTATGCGCTATAATTATCAAGTATGGAAGCTACTAATGATTTGCGGAAAAACCAAAGGAAAAACAGACAGGATAGGCGCCCCATGATGAAGCGGCTCAGAATACCGCTCCTTACTGCGGGAGGCGTTGTGCTGTGCGCTTTTGTGCTGATACCCATGGCCTTTGATACCCTCGACATAGGACCGGAGATAGTGGAAGTATCCAAGTCCATGCTTCATATGCCAAGCCCCACCCCGACGGCGGAGGTGGCGGAGAACTTTGCCATTACGGCAGCTGCGCCTAAGGATGCAGCGGAGGCTCCCTCAAAGTACCGGCTGCTGAAGCTCGGCGATACAGACCCTGTGGTGGCGGACATACATGAGAGGCTGGCGGAGCTGCAGTATATGGACGGCGATGAACCTTCAGAGTACTTTGGCGAGCCTATTGAGGCGGCGCTGAAGCGTTTTCAGCGCATACACCACATGAAAGAGACGGGCGAGGCGGACGAGCTGACACAGGAGATGCTCTTCTCGGATAAGGCTGCCATGTATAAGCTTCAGCAGGGCGATGAGGGCGAGGACGTGGAGTCCCTTCAGGAGCGCTTGCAGGATTTGGGCTACGAGGTGGAAAAGACCAACGGTTACTTTGGCGTGGCCACGGTAAAGGCGCTCTCCTCCTTTCAGATAAAGAACAAGCTTGACGCCACCGGCGTTATGGATACCGACACGGCGGATATACTTTACTCAAACAATGCAAGGCCCAAGGTGGATCCAACCCCTTCGCCTACGCCTAAGCCCAAGTCCACTCCTACGGCCAAGCCGGCGAAAACGCCCAAGATCAGCGCTACGCCCAGGGCCGGGAATGAAAGCATAGGCACTACCAAGACGGCCGACCCCGGCACTCAGCCCGAAAGCACCCCCAAGACGGGCGGAGGCGGCAATGTTTCCGCCGCTACCGGCAGTGTGGACGGATTTATCGCCACGGCCATGGCGCAGCAGGGAAAACCCTATATCACGGCGGATGAGGGTCCGGACAGCTTCGATTGCAGCGGCCTCGTATATTACTGCCTTTCAAACAACGGCGTAAAGGTGGGCCGTATGAGCGCCAAGAGCTATGCCGTGATTGACAGCTGGGAAACCGTTTATTCTACGAGCGACCTGCGTCCCGGCGACCTGCTGTTCTTCTGGAACAGCGGCAGAACGCGTATTTATCATACCGGAATATGGCTGGGAGGCGGAAAATACATACATGCCTCCTCCTCTGCGGGGCAGGTAGTGGTCAGCGGCTGGAGCGACTGGGCTAAAAACAGCTTCAGCCACGGCAAGAGGGTATACTAAATTAAAAATATCAAGGAGGAGAATGGCTATGAACAGAGAAGAGGCATACGAGCTTTTGCACAAGTACATGAAGGGCGAGAACTACATTCAGCATTCCATGGCAGTTGAAGCCATAATGCGGGGCCTGGCCAAGCGCCTTGCGCCTGAGGACGTAGAGTATTGGGGCATCGCCGGCCTTTTGCACGACCTTGATGAGGAGCAGTGCGACTGGCGCAACCACCCGGAGGTACACGGCCCCACCAGCGTGAATATACTGCATGAGAACGGCGTGAACGACCCTGTGCTTGAGGGGGCGATAATGGCTCACAACCCTCTTTGCGGAAAAAAGGCGGGTACCACAATAGAATACGCTCTGCTGGCGGCAGACCCAATGAGCGGCTTCTGCAAGTCTGTGGCGCAGATATACCCGGATAAAAAGATTGCCAGCGTAAAGCACAAGAGCGTTGTAAAACGCTTCAAGGAGGTGCGCTTTGCCGCGGGAGCGAACCGGGAATACATGAACGCCATAGTTAATACGGGCCTTACACTGGACGACCTAATAGATGTTGCGCTGGAGGAGATGACCGCCATAGCTGGCGAGCTTGGGTTGTAAGAGCGTAAAAAGTATAATATAAAAACGGATAAAGTAAGCCCCCGACTTACAAGGGTGCTCATAAGACAGTAATTCTAAAAATTACGATTATGGCATCTGTCAGGCGGGATTGGCAACGAAATAACGGGTATCTGGTGAGAGCCGGATATCCGTTATTTTTGCCGCCACGAAAAGCAATAGATTTATTCACAGCTTTCAGGTATAATTGCCTTAAATCAATCCTATCCCATCCATTTTGAGATTTTTTCAAAAAATCTCAAAAAAGTTTGGAAGCATTGGAACAATTCAGCCCTTCTCATGCCATATATAGTAGAGGGCTGAATACAGAAGCGATTGGAGGTGACGCTGATGGACAAGCAGACAGGCCCGAAAGGTTTTCTTGTGGTGCTGCCCGGTGAGATCATCGAGATACCACAGGACAGCGACAAATCATGGCTGACGCTGTTTTACAGCTTGCCGCGAGAGCTTGCGGAGAAATGGAAACCAGCCTATGAGCTGCCTCGCTGCCCGTATGCGGTCTTGCGGACGGACAAATATGACCACATCGTATGTGACGATATGTTCAAGCTGCTTGTGTGGGACTGCTACGCATGGTGCGCATGGCAGTTCTTTCAAGTCAAAGACCGCAAAGGCAACTACCGCGACATTCCCGGCAACTGGAATCAGTACGCAGGATACTTCCCCCTGTGGCGGCTATCGTACAGTATCATCCCCTACATCCGCATGAAATTTGAGCAGAACGGACTGGGCTTTCAAAACCTATATAACATCCCGCAGGGCGTGGAAGTGCCGTGGCTGACCTATCAGCAGTTCAGCAATCTGGTCGGTAATGTCACCGACATGGTGATTGCGGAACAGAACTGGCAGCCGATGATCGACGCGATCTGGGAAAACCGCACCATGGAGGACTATGAAACCACCAGCAGCACCGTCAAGACGGATTTCATGCGGAAGTGGAATCACAACCGCTCCGGCAAGCCGATTTCTCTGGATGAAATGATGGAGAATGAGGACGGCGATATTTTCGAGGTCGCTGACCCTCGCGGCGAGTTTGAACAGAAGGTTATCTCCGAAATGCAGATCACCGCCTTTGCCGAGCGGAGCATCAGCGAGAAAGACCGGGAAATATTGAAGCTGCGCATGGACGGCTTGACCGAACAGGAGATTGCAGACAAGGTTGGCTACAAGACCGCCAGCGCAGTCCATAAGCGGATCGCCAAAATCGCCGGAGCTTATGAGGACTATGTGACAGCGGAGTATCAGAAGTATTTGGACAAGTAAACAGACGCAGAAGCGGCAGCAGTTACCGAAATGGTAGCTGCTGCTTTTTCATGCGGGAAAGGAGATTCTATGAGCAGAGAACCGTTTGAAGCCATGCCCGATGTGATGGATGCAAAGCAACTTGCCGAAGCGTTGCAGATTTCCAAAGCGGGGGCATATAACCTTTTGAACAGCCCGGATTTCCCAACCTTGCGGATTGGCGGGCGCAAATTGGTGATGAAAAATGAGCTGTTGGAGTGGCTGAAAAGCCGGACAAACAGAACACCATGAAAACACAGTCAAGAGCTGGAAAAGCGGCAAATCAGCCGATAAGGCAAGGCGAAATATACCCCGCATCGTTTGGGGCGTTTCCATCAAAAAATCGCAGCACTTTTCCAATTCAAAAGCTGGGAAAAATCTATGAAAATCAGGAGGTTTTATGAGAACAGGGCTTACCAAGAAGCAAAAGACAACCATGATCTATTTTGACGAGCAGAGCCGCATCATTGAGGTGCAGACCCACAACACCGATCTCAAAAAACGGCTGACAGCATTTGCGGCAAAGTACCCGCAATGCTGCCGCCAGACCGACGATGATGAGCAAGGCGGGCTGGCCTTTGAAATTGAAAAAGGACGGTTGAGTTTTCGGTTGACCGCGCCGTATAGCAAGGAACGGAAACAGGCAGCAGGCGATTATGCAAAAGCGATCTACAAGCAAAATTTCAGATGAAATCCAGAGCAGGTATGTTATAATGAATATGAAAATTTCGATTTTATATCTGATTGACACAGAGAATACAAATTGGTGTTGTACAGTAAGGGCGAAAGGAGGGAAAGCACAATGAACAGCAAGATCCTCATTGTGGAAGATGAAGCAAAATTGCGGGAAGTGCTGTGCGACTATTTCAGCAGCAAAGGGGAACTGCCTGTTGAAGCGAGCAACGGAATGCAGGCACTTGAGCTGATTGATGAAAACGAATTTGACGCTGTCCTGCTTGACATTATGATGCCGGAGCTTGACGGTCTTTCTGTGTGTCGCGCAGTACGTAGAACAAACGATGTTCCCATTATATTCCTTACCGCCCTGTCTGATGAAGATGACAAACTTCTTGGTTATGAGTTAGGGGCAGACGACTACATAACGAAGCCCTTTTCCATGTCTGTTCTCTACGCGAAAACGATGGCGCTTATTAAGCGGAATCAGCGGAATGTTCTTGCCGGAGATCGCATGGAGACGGGCGGGATTACCTTGGAGCTTGCCGCCGGAAGAGTGTTTGCGGGCAAAAAAGAAGTCCTCCTGACGCCGAAAGAGTTTGCTATTCTGCGTTGCCTGATGCAAAATAAAAACCTTGTGATGAGCCGGGAACAGCTTCTCGTAAAATGCTGGGGCTACGATTACGAGGGTGAGGCCCGGGCAGTTGACACCCACATCAAACGCCTGCGGGAGAAGCTGGGAGTGTATGCGGGCTGCATCAAGACGGTCATTAAGGCTGGCTACAGACTGGAGGGATAAAGATGAAAAAGAAAAAACACACTCGTTCCCTTGCTACTATTGGTGCTCGCCTCGGTATATTTATTTTCTCCCTCTGGTTTCTGTGTATGTCAATTCTCACATGGGGAACAGCACAATACGTGTTTAGCGACTTAGCTACTGGTGGAATTGATTATGCAGAATATGCTTTAATGTCTGGCAGGCTTGATGATTGGTTTTCTTTGGATGACGAATATGCGCAGAGCCGTCACAATGTACCTGGTGCCCTTGAGTATAACATGAACATGGCTATTGCCTGTGCAAAGCGAGGACTTATCTCTCCCAGATTTGATGGCTACCCATCCATGGAAAAAACCTTTAGTGTATTTAATGACCAATACATTGATTGTGATACAGCCATAGTCTTTTTAGATAAAGAAGGGAACATATTGCGAGAAAGTAGTGACTTTGCCTATTTCAGCTACATACCACAGAATCAGTGGGAGGCTGGAGTGGATGAAACATCTGCTTGCGGTTGGATTGACCTCAACAATGAAGCAGATCCCCGCTATTCTATTTTTAGAACTGCTTACGCTGGAACGAATAATTTGTATGATTTGAATATTATCCGTATCACCGGCTATATGGACGGTTCCCGAATTGAGCCGCTGGCGATGGCTTTTTCCACACTTGGGGCGTACTATAACGCTTTGGATGCGGCCAGCCCCGGATGGAATACTGAGAGCGAGCCGGGCAGTTCGGAAATGATTGTATCGGAGGATGGAAAATCGGCAACCGTTTCCGTGACGGGAGGAAAGAGCGCCACACCGCCGTATTCTGTAAGTGAACTGGATGCCATTGGGCTTTTAGAGTGGGATGAGCGGTTTGATTATATGGCACAAGCTGACCCCACAAAGGAACTGGTGACCATATATGCAAGTCGGCCGGAAATGACACTTTATGAGCCGGATGGTCCGGTCCGGTATCAGACAGAAAATTATGATAATTTGCTGGCCCTACTGAAAACGATGGGATACTACAAAGATAAAGGCAGAAATACATTTTACTCTGGCGCTTCCCAATTTGACCTGTGGAACATGGTCGTATTCAGTTCTGCTGGTATTTATGATCTGCGGGACTATGTCCCGGATGGCAGCGAACCATTCCCCGATGCAGAATATACGGTTATGACTGCTATGCAGGCAAGTCCCTTAAAGATTGCCATGTCTTTTCTGCGTAATATGTACCTAATTACATTTAGCGTTGCGTTGCTGGGATTCTTATACATTAACAGTAGAGTGCGGAAACATTTAATTATCCCGCTTCAAATGATGAACGAGGGGATAGCTTCAAATTGGACGCACATCTCTGCATTGAACGAAAAAGCGCCAAAGTGGAAAGAACCGTATGAACTGTGGGAACATTATCGTCAGACGCAGGATGCCCTCCAGAACAATAAGAACGAAATCACACGCTTGAACACCGCTTTGGAATACGCCAAAACCGCGGAGCAGAACCGGCGGCAGATGACTTCTAACATTGCCCACGAATTGAAAACCCCGTTGGCCGTGATCCACAGCTATGCGGAAGGTTTGAAAGAACACATTGCAGAGGATAAGCGTGACAAATATATCGATGTCATTCTTTCGGAGGCAGAACGCACTGACAGCATGGTCTTAGAAATGCTTGACCTTTCCCGTTTGGAGGCCGGAAAGGTGAAATTGTCCCGTGATGATTTCTCTCTCATAGCTCTGACACGCTCTATCTTTGAAAAATTAGAAATGGCGGCACAGGCGAAGGACCTTCAAATTGATTTCAACTTTCCGGACGATTTCACAATCACCGCGGATGAAAGCCGTATTGCTCAGGTCGTGGAAAACTTTGCGACAAATGCCATTAAGTACGCACCTACTGGTGGACACATCTCGGTAACCATCCAAACAGACCATTCCAGCACTTCGTTTCACATCGAAAATGACAGCGAACCATTATCAAGCGAAGCACTCAGCAAAGTATGGGACACTTTTTACCGAACGGATGAGGCTCGCTCTGGTGGCGGTACCGGTCTCGGCCTTGCTATCGCAAAAAGCATTGTTGACTTACATGGTGGTAAATGTTCCGTGCGCAATACAAAATCAGGTGTTGAGTTTGGTTTTACAATTTATCGCTGATGCACAACTCCCTTTGGAACAAAGGGCGCACTTCTATACAGGGGCAAACCCTGTATGTGCGCTCTGCGAGGCGAACAGCCTGGACAGTTGATTGTCCGGGCTGTTTTGCGTCACTTCGTTCCGTACAAGGAGCTGCGCACCTTGCGACGCTTATGCGTCTATCCCAGCGCACTTTGCAGCGGAAACAGTCTGCTGGCGCAGACCATTCCCGCTGCAAAGTCTGAAAATCCCATACCGTGAGTCAGACCGTCTACCGAAAACGTAGGCGGTCTTTTTGTATCCATTTTTATATCAGTCAGGAGGTCGAACTCATGCACGAAAAAGAAATCAAAAAGCTGCAAGCCGAAAAAGAGAAAATTGAACGTCAGCTTGCACAGGAGCAGCACAAAATCCAGCGCCTTGAGAACCGCGCCGCCTACTACGAAAAGGGAGAGCGGCGCAAACGGGCGCACCGGCTTATTACCCGTGGCGCAGCGATTGAGAGCGTTGCACCACAGACAAAGGATTTGAGCGAAACCGCGTTTTACGCTTTTGCCGAACAGGTCTTTGCTCTGCCAGCCACACAAAGGCTGCTTACGGAAGCCGTCGGCAACCATGCGGGAGGTGACTGAGTATCGCACTGTTTCATTTTCATGTGACGCAGATTAAGCGCAGCACAGGGCAGTCTGCTGTAGCTTCTGCCGCCTATCGTGCCGGGGAAAAGCTGCACAGCGCATACTACGGCGAGGACAGCGACTACACCCGCAAGGGCGGCGTGATCTGCTCTGAGATCCTGCTGCCGTCCCATGCGCCGCCAGAGTACGTAGACCGTGAAATGCTCTGGAATGCGGTAGAAAAAGCCGAGCGCGGCAAGAAAGCCCAGCTTGCATACAGCTTTGACATTGCCTTGCAGAATGAGTTTTCCATGCAGGAGAACATCGATCTTGCAAGGCAATTCTTATTGGACAATTTTGTAAGTCGTGGCATGGTAGTGGACTTTGCCGTGCATCAGCCAGACAAGGAGGACGGCGGCATTTCCAACCCGCATTTTCATGTCATGTGTCCGATTCGCCCTATTGAGCCGGACGGCAGATGGGGCAACAAGCAGCGGCGGGAATATGTGCTGGATGAGCATGGGGAGCGCGTTCTGGATGAGGCGGGCAATTATGTGTTCAACGCCGTTTCCACGACGGACTGGGGCAAACCCGAAACGCTGGAAGCGTGGCGGCAGGCATGGGCTGAGATGTGCAATGCCAAGTTTGCCGAAAAGGGCTTTGACTGCCGCATTGACCACCGCAGCTTTGCCCGTCAGGGGGTGGAGCAGAGCCCTACCCAGCATGAGGGTCCCACCGTCCGGGCAATGGAGGTAAAGGGCATCCGCACCGACAAGGGCGATCTCAACCGCTTCATTCGGAAAACCAACGCGCTGCTGCGTGAGGCAAAGGAAAAGATCGCCGCGTTGATCGGCTGGCTGAAGAACGTAAAAGCCGAGCTTGCCAAGCCCCAGCCGCCCACGCTGAACGATCTACTGGCGCTGCATTGCGCCAATCGCAACAAGGGCGCGTACAGCAATAAGGCGAAGAATGCCAATTTGCAGCGTTACGCCGAGGCGTTCAGCTTTCTGCAATCCAAAAACCTTTACACTGTGGACGATCTGGATAACGCACTTCACGCCATGCAGGACAAGATCGATACGTTGAAAAAGTCGGCATCTACAAAGCAATCCCGCATCAAAGAAGTGAATGAGCTACTGCGTATGGTGGACTACTACAAATCCGGCAAGCCCGCTGCGGACAAGCTGAAATCCATCCGTTTTGAGAAGTCCCGGCAGAAATACAAAGCCGAACACGATGATGAACTGCGGACATTTTACATGGCGGAACGCAAGCTGAAACCGTATTTTAAGGACGGCAAGCTGCCCATCACCGCATGGCGCAGAGAACGGGAGCAGTTGGAGCAGGAATACAAGGACATTCAGACGGAGCTTTCGCCGCTCCATGCCGACGCGAAAAAGCTCTGGGCGATTCACTACAACATCTACGAGGTGCAGCATGAGCAGGAGCGCCAAAACGCCGCGGCGCGGCAGAAAAAGCAGGAAATTGAACACTAATTTGAGAAGAAAAATCAGGAGGTACTTATGAACACCGATAAGCAATTTGAACACGAAATCGACCCTGATTTGTTGGCAGAAATCGAGGAATGGGAAAAGGCAGACCACGACGAACCAGCGGAATATTACTTCTCCAATCCAGACCCGTATCTCAAACCGCAGCCCTTGCCGCCCGATCATCCCCGGCACAACTGCTACTTTAACGAGGACGGACATCTCTGTGTGAAAAATCTGTCCGCCTTCTGGCTGCCGGAGTTCACCTTGCAAAAGGAAATCGGCGGCACAGTCTACACCGTCACAGGCAGCTATGACGGCGTGGAAACGCTGGACAGAAAGATGGAGCGCATCATGGGCGAAAAATTTACAGAAAAGATGGAGGATTCTGAATGACAAATACGCAGTCTCTTGGTACAATAGAAGCAACCAATCCTGTACTGGCAGTTGCCCCTTTGAAGGAGGAAACAGAAATGTTATGGGCAACTGATAAAATCACCGCGCTTTACTGCCGCTTATCCGTGGAAGATTTGAAGGAGGATAAGAAAGGCGGCAAAGAGGACGAATCCAACAGCATCCAGAATCAGAAAATGATCCTGCTCCAATACGCAAAGGAGCACCGTTTCCCGAACCCGACCTTTTTTGTGGACGATGGGTATAGCGGCACGAACTTCGACCGTCCCGGCTTTCAAGCCATGCTTGCGGAAATTGAAGCGGGCAGAGTGGCGGTTTGCTGCACAAAAGACCTGTCACGACTGGGGCGTAATTCCTCGCTGACAGGGCTGTATATCAACTTCACATTTCCAAAGTACAATGTGCGCTATATTGCCATCAACGACCATTTTGACACCATTGACCCCAACAGTACCGACAGCGACATTGCTGGCATCAAGAACTGGTTCAACGAGTTTTTCGCCAAAGACACCAGCCGCAAGATCCGTGCCGTCAATAAGGCGAAGGGTGAACGCGGCGTTCCTCTGACTGTCAATGTTCCGTTCGGCTACCGTAAAGACCCGGAGGACAAGACAAAGTGGGTTGTGGATGAAGCGGCGGCATTGGTAGTCAAGCGCATTTTCAAGCTGTGCATGGAAGGGCGAGGCCCGATGCAGATTGCAAAGCTCTTGCAGGAAGAAAAGGTACTTAACCCCACCGCCTACAAGAAACGCGAGGGCATCAAGACACCCAGCCCGGAAACCGCTGATCCGTACCATTGGAACACCAACACGGTCGTTCACATTTTGGAACGGCGGGAATACACGGGATGCACCGTCAATTTCAAGACCTACACCAACTCCATCTGGGACAAGAAGCAGAGGGAAACGCCCATTGAAAAACAGGCGGTTTTCTACAACACCCACCCGGCGATCATTGAACTGGAGGTCTTTGACAAGGTGCAGGAAATCCGCCAGCAGCGGCACCGCAGGACAAAGACGGGCAAGAGCAGTCTGTTTTCCGGTATGGTCTATTGCGCTGATTGTGGAGCGAAAATGCGCTACTGCACCACCAACTACTTTGAAAAGCGGCAGGATCATTTTGTATGCGCCAACTACCGCAGCAATACGGGAAGCTGTTCGGCACACTTTATCCGTGCGGTCGTTCTGGAAGAATTGGTCTGGATGCACATGAGAACTGTGATTTCCTACGTCAGTCGGTATGAGGATCATTTCCGTGCCGTCATGGAGCAGAAGCTCCGGCTGTCCAGCGAAGCCGCAATCCGTGGACACAAGAAGCGGCTGGCACAGGCTGAAAAGCGGCTGGGAGAGCTTAACCGTCTGTTTATCCGAATTTATGAGGACAATGTGGCGGGGCGCATCACAGATGAAAAGTTCTCTATGATGAGCAAGACCTATGAGGACGAACAGGCACAGCTTAAAGAGGAAATTCAGGCTTTGCAGCAGGAGATCGAAGTACAGGAACGACAGATTGAAAACTTGGAACAGTTTATCCAGCGGGTACGCAAATACGAGGACTTGGATGAGCTTACCCCCTATGCGCTGCGGGAGCTTGTCAAGGCAATCTACATTGAAGCTCCGGATAAGTCCGGCGGCAAGCGGCATCAGGGCATCCGCATTTCCTATGACCTTGTGGGCTTTATCCCCGTGGAAGAACTGCTGAAACAGGAAACGGCGTGACCGAAGCCACGCCGTTCCTGAGAAAATACAATATTACTTTCTTATGACCCCCGACCATTCTGTCGGGGGCGATTTTTCGTTCCAAAATACATAACTGGCAGGAAAACGTGCATTTTTGGTAATAAAAATAATGGAAATCGATGATAACATATAACAAAACAAGCTTAACACAGATTTGATGTTTATTAAAAAACGAAAGGGGAAGAAACAATGAAAAAAACACTTGCAATAATGCTGGCGCTTATTATGGTGATGGCGATGGTTCCCGCGCTGGCGGAGGGAGTAAAAGTAGCGAAAATTGGCACAGTTGAATATGAAACGCTGGACGAGGCGATAGAAAAGGCGGCTGACGGTGCTACTATTGTGCTGCTGGCGGATTGCACAACCGCGGGAATGAATCTGAGCAATAATCTTACCATAGATGGTGGAGAAGCTAAACGTACTATAACATTTAACGATAAGGGTATAGCGCTCTGGGGAAAATCTCTAACCTTCAAAAACTGTAATGTGGTTATGAACGGGATAGGTTCTACGCCCTATACGGCCGAATGGAACTGGATGGCAGTTTGTGCAAGCAAGGACGCATCTTTGATGCTTGAGAATACAGAAATGACGATGATTGGAGCAGAAGGAAATAATGCCCACGCCATCTACTTCTGCTCAAACAACAAACTGAATCTTACTAATTCAAAGCTTGAAATAAAAAATTATAAGCAGGATGCATTGGAATGGAATGGCGGCGATGGCGGATACAACGTGAATATTACGAATTCCACCTTTATTTCCGATCACAACCGTTCCGGCTTTACGGGAACATTTTATGCGACCATCGATAACAGTACGGTAAAAGTTATCAACAGTCTCGGCAATGGCTCGAACGGCACGTATTATACCATTAAAAACGAATCCGATGTTTTGTTTGACGGTAATGGAGCTTGGGGCATTTCTGCATGGCGGATCGACATGTCGAATAAATCCACGCTGACTGCTACCAACAACGGCTACAGCGGCGTTTGGACAAGAGTGCTAAATGTTGATCCCACGTGTACTCTTGATGTAGAAGGAAATGGCACAAAAGCATTCAACTCGTCGACAACCCCTGGTATCTTCTTCCAAGGAAACGACACCCATAAAAGCATCATTGAAAAGGGTGCTAATGTGACTATCAAGAATAATGCAGGCGCCGGTATTTATACCAAGCAAGCAGCATGCAACCTAACGATCAATGCCGCGGCTGTTATCACGAATAATGGCACTGGAGCGGTAAACAAAGATAAAATCGGAGCCGATATGGGCGGCGGTATCTACAATGTAGGTACTATCGTATTGTGTCCGGAGGTTGAGCTTTATAACAATCATGCCGCAAAAGCCGGCGACGATATTTACAACGCAGAAGGCGCATCTATCGCCTTCGGCGGTTTGGGCTCCGATTGGTGGCTGGACGGTGCGCCGGACTGCGATGGTAAAATACACAAGATCGACGGCTGGTATGAGGACGGTATGCCCGGTGAAGGAGATGCAATAGGTAAACGTTGGTGCGGAACTTACGATGGCAATGTGTGCGTTTCTAATGGAGAAGCGTATATGGAAAGTATGCAAGCGGGCGAATATGAGACAAAGATAGCACTTAAGGCGGCGCACGGCGCACAGACTACTCCGCCCGTTCCCACCCCCTATAATGGCGGCGGCGGGTACTACTACCCCACCACCACCCCCGTCCCCGTGATAGTCATACCTCCCAAGACCGGCGATATGACGATATGGCAGAGCATACTGCATTTCTTAGGGATAAGGTAAGCAAATAGCGGAATGAATAAGCCCCCGGCCAAATGGTCGGGGGCTTCAGAGTGTCAAAAAAGTGGCTAAACGCCACTTTTTTGAGTTTTCTCATTCGGTGCTTGCGCCTATGGCGCGGCCAGCACCTCATGCAGGGAAAGCCTTGCTACGCAAGCGCCTTTTGCGGATTTGCCGCACATGTCGCCAAATCCGAATAAAGCCATAAGGGGCTGCGGCCCCTTATCAACCCCTGGGTTTTTCGACAGTCTCAAGCCCCCGACCAAATGGTCGGGGGCTTATTATTTATTGTGAAGGCGCATATTTACCGCTGCGGCGGGAAGCGGCGGCAGGGCGGGTAAAGGCTGAGCTTCGTAAAAAAAATCGCCGCAAGCTGAGTAAAACTCGCGGCGATGCTGGCGCGCCCGGCGCGATTCGAACGCGCTGCCTTATGCTCCGGAGGCATACGCTCTATCCAAGTGAGCTACGGGCGCCTGTCTTATTATGATAGCATTTTTGGCGGGATAATTCAACCCCAAAAGCTAAATGCCCAATATGCACAGCGCTTCGCGTATATTCTTTACACGGGTATAATTCAGGCCGTCTACCTTGGGAAGGGTGTCGCTATTGGGGACGACTATGTGGGAGAAGCCAAGCCGGGCGCACTCCTGTATGCGCTTGTCCAACCGGTTTACGGGGCGGACTTCGCCTGTAAGCGAAAGCTCCCCAAGAATGGCGGTACGGGGCGGAAGGGCGATGTCTGCGCCTGCACCTGCTATACACATGGCTACGGCAAGGTCGCAGGCACGCTCGTCAAGACGTATGCCTCCTACTACGTTAGTGTAAACGTCCTTGTCGTAAAACCTCAGGCCAGCCTTCTTTTCCAGCACTGCCAGCAGCAGCACGAGGCGGTTGTTGTCCAGACCCGCAGCCATGCGGCGGGGGTTGGAGAAGGGAGATGTAGAAAGCAGCGCCTGCACCTCAACCATCATGGGGCGGGTGCCTTCCATGGCGCAGGTAACTGCACAGCCGGGAAGATCCGTGCCGGTTATGAACAGCGTGGAGGGGTCGGATATCTCCGCCATGCCGGTGGAGCGCATCTCAAAGACGCCTATCTCGTCAGTGCTGCCAAATCGATTTTTTACCGAGCGCAGCAGGCGGAAGGAATCCTGCCTGTCGCCCTCAAAATAAAGCACCGTATCCACCATATGCTCAAGTATGCGGGGACCTGCTATGGCGCCGTCCTTAGTCACGTGGCCTACGATAAATGTGGCCGCGCCGGTGCGCTTTGCCATGCGGGTGATGAGGGAGGTGGCTTCCCGTATCTGGGATATGCTGCCGTTTGTACCGGAGCAGTCCGCCGAGTACATAGTCTGTATGCTGTCTATCATTACGTAGGCGGGCTTTATCCGGTCTACCTCGCTCTCGATGGCGGAAAGGTCGTTTTCGGCCAGTATGAGCATATCTCCGCCCACGCCGAGACGCTCCGCCCGAAGCTTTAGCTGGGACGCGGATTCCTCGCCGGTAACGTATAATACTGTGCCCTGCTTCGTAAGCTCTGCGGCTGTCTGCATGAGGAGGGTAGACTTGCCTATGCCGGGATCGCCGCCCAAAAGGGTGACGCTGCCGGGTACTATGCCGCCGCCGAGAACTCTGTCAAGTTCTCCTATGCCTGAGGACACGCGGCCGGAGGCGGTAGTGGTGACATCGGCTAAGGGTATGGCGTGGGCGTAGGTGAGGTTGTTTATGGAGGGAATGGAGGATATCTTCTTTTGCTCCAGCATGGTGTTCCAGCTGCCGCAGGCGGGGCATTTACCCAGCCACTTGGTGCTTTCGTAGCCGCATTCCCCGCAGAAAAATACGCTGCCCTTCGCTTTTGCCATATTATGCTCCTTGAATCTTATTATCAGGGTATTTTAGTGAATTTTACTATGTCACGCTCACGGGAGGTGACGTCCATCCAGACAACATAGTCGTCGGATACGCCCAGCAGCAGGGCGGATTCATACTCCTGAGTTACCCGGTATATCTTGCCGTCCGCAAAGGAAAATACCAATATGCTGCTGGAATCCGTGTCGGCATTGGTGCGGGAATAGGCTATAAAATGGCTGCCCAGCCCGAACTCGACCACGCAGCGGTCCACCTCAGTGGGAGTGCCGGAGAGGCCGTCTGCCGCATAAAGGGCCGTGTCCCGGCTGTGAAGCTCGGTTAGCCAGGCAATGTATCTGCCGTTGTACTCCGGGTCATGCACGAAGGTGCCGGGCTTGATAGACTTTATTGAGGATTCATTGAGGTTTATGTAGCGTATTACGCTGGTGTCCGAGTTGCCGTCGGAGGTGGCGGAATCCGCCCATATCAGCGTGTCGTTTGACAAAAAGGGCTTGCTCTGACCGTATACCGAGCTTGAGAACATGGCCACTACGGTGGATTCCATGGTGGTCAGGTCGTATACGAACAGCTTGTCCTTATTGGTGCCGGTGCGGTCGGTGAAGGCCACATAATTGCCCGACAGGAAGGGTTCAGGCTGACCGGAGTATATGTCCTTGACCTTTACTGCCCTGAGCGGGGAGGCGGTAAGATCGACCGCCATGATGGCGCCGCCGCCTGACAGACTCCCGTCCAGGTATACCAGCCACTTATCGTTGAATTTGGGGAACAGGAAGTGGTCGTTCTGGGGCGTAAGGTTAATCTTTTCGCTTATGCGGGTGCTTGGGTGGAAGAAGAACATGTCCCTGAACACCACGTTTTTGCCGGAGGAATCCAGCTTGCCCGCGGAGATTACCATCTTTTCGTTGTAAAAGTATGGGTCGGTAAACCACTTATAGCTCGATGAGCCGTCAAAAACCAGCTCCTGAGAGCTGCCGGTAAAGTCATACAGGCTCATTGGGTTGGGGGTAGGCGTGGGTATTGGCGTAGGGGCGGGGGTAGGCTCGGGGGCAAATGGGGGCCTGTAATCCCAGCCCATGAAGTCTGCCGCCTTGGGTATGACCACATAAAATATAGCGTAAAGCAACGCCAAAAAGACCAGTATTACTGCTAAAAGCTTGAGTATGGGGCCCCATACCGAGGCGCTGAGGCTGCGCCTGCGCCTTCTGCGCTTTGCTCGTTTAAAACGGCGTCTTGACATATATGTTTAAGCTCCCCGAATCGACAACATATTACATATAAATTATAGCATGATGGGCGCCGCTATATCAATCGCGGCATTTGTTAATTATACCAGTAATTATATCAGCAAAAAGCCGCAACTTTGTCATTTTAATTTGTTCCGACTATTGGTATAATCAATCGGTATGATAAAAGTGATTTTGCTTAAATAAAGGAGAAGGATATGCTGGGAACCATAGTAAATGCCGGGGCCATAATATTGGGCTGCGCTGCGGGTCTGTTGCTCAGGCGAGGCATACCGGAAAGGGTGACGGACGCGGTGATGAAGGGCATAGGGCTCTGCGTCATTTATATAGGCGTATCCGGCGCGCTGAATGGGGAAAAGACCATCGCCATGATAATCGCCATGGCGGCGGGCGGCGCCATAGGAACGGCGCTTGACCTAAACGGCGGAATGGAGCGCTTGGGCAGGCTCCTCGAGGAAAAGCTCGCAAGGGGCGGAAGCGGCCTTTCCGAAGGCTTCGTTACCGCCAGCCTCATATACTGCGTAGGCGCGATGGCGGTGGTGGGCAGCCTGCAAAGCGGCCTCACCGGCAGTCACGATATGCTCTATACAAAGTCGCTTCTGGACGGCATTTCCGCCATAGTTCTTACCGCAAGCCTTGGGATAGGGGTCGGTCTGTCGGCTGCCAGCGTGCTCATATACCAGGGAGCCATAACGCTGCTCGCGGGGCTGCTTGCGCCCGTGCTGACGGATGCCGTGGTGGCGGAGATGACCTGTGTGGGGAGTATGCTGATATTCGCGCTGGGTTTAAACATGATAGGCGTTACGAAGATAAAGGTGATGGACTTTGTACCTGCCATGTTCCTCGTTATACCCCTGTGCTATGTGCTGTGATATTAAGATAGGTTATTGCGAAGAGTATAGTGGAGCCTATTAATTATTGGGTGTTTTTGCCGTTCGGGGGGTTGTAATGGCATTGCGCTCCGTGATAAAATCATGATTAGGAAAGAATGACCCGGTGTATCAACTCATCGGGCAGCTAATATTCAAGGAGGATATTTCATGCAGTATTCACGCGAAGTGGAAGAGATGTATTGCGTTGCAAAGGGCGCAAAGCATGATCCTGCCCCCATACCCGAAGAGGGCAAATGGGTCAAGGCTAAGGAGATTAAAGACATAAGCGGCTTCACCCACGGTGTGGGCTGGTGCGCGCCTCAGCAGGGAGCCTGCAAGCTTTCCCTCAACATAAAGGGCGGCGTCATTCAGGAAGCATTGGTGGAGACCATCGGCTGCTCCGGCATGACCCACAGTGCCGCTATGGCAGCAGAGATACTCCCCGGCAAGACCATTCTGGAGGCGCTGAACACCGACCTGGTCTGTGATGCTATAAACACCGCTATGAGGGAACTGTTCCTTCAGATTGTATATGGCCGCAGTCAGAGCGCCTTCTCCGATGACGGCCTGGCAATTGGTGCCGGTCTTGAGGATCTGGGCAAGGGCCTCCGCAGCCAGGTAGGCACCATGTACGGCACCCTGAAGAAGGGTCCCCGCTATCTGGAGATGGCGGAAGGTTACGTACTTGGCATAGCTCTGGACGAGGATGACCAGATCATCGGCTATAAGTTTGTACACCTTGGCAAGATGATGGAAGCCATCAAGAAGGGCATGGACCCCAAGGAAGCATACGAGAAGAACATCGGCACCTACGGCCGCTTTGCTGAGGCCGCTAAGGTGATCGACCCCCGCAAGGAATAAGGAGGGCGCGATAATGGCAACTTTTGAAGGTTACGAAAGAAGAATAGATCAGATCAACCCCGTACTGGCGCAGTATGGCCTCAAATCACTTGAAGAGGCGGACGAGCTGCTCAAGTCCAAGGGGATAGACGTGCGCAGCATAGTGCTGGGAATACAGCCCATCGCTTTTGAGAATGCCGTATGGGCCTACACCCTTGGCGCAGCCATCGCCGTAAAGAAAAACGTAAAGACTGCCGCCGAAGCTTCCGAGTGCATAGGCGAAGGCCTCCAGACCTTCTGCATTCCCGGTTCCGTAGCAGATCAGCGCAAGGTCGGTATTGGCCACGGCAATCTTGGAGCCATGCTGCTGAGCGAAGGCACCAAGTGCTTCGCCTTCCTGGCAGGCCATGAGAGCTTTGCCGCAGCTGAGGGCGCTATCGGCATAGCCCGCACCGCAAACAAGGTCCGCAAGGAGCCCCTGCAGGTTATCCTGAACGGTCTGGGGAAGGACGCTGCACAGATCATCTCCCGTATCAACGGCTTCACTCACTGCGAGACCGAGTACAATCAGTACACCGGCGAGCTGACTGTCACCAAGACCACAGCCTACAGTAAGGGCGAGCGTGCCAACGTGCGCTGCTATGGCGCTGACGACGTAAACGAGGGCGTGGCCATAATGCGCCATGAGAACGTTGACGTTTCCATAACCGGCAACTCCACCAACCCCACCCGCTTCCAGCACCCGGTCGCAGGCACCTACAAGAAGTGGTGCGTCGAGAACGGCAAAAAGTACTTTTCCGTTGCCTCCGGCGGCGGCACCGGCCGTACCCTGCACCCAGACAACATGGCTGCCGGCCCCTCCTCCTACGGCATGACCGACACCATGGGCCGTATGCATTCCGACGCCCAGTTTGCAGGCAGCTCCTCCGTGCCCGCCCACGTTGAAATGATGGGCCTTATCGGCATGGGCAACAACCCCATGGTGGGCGCCACCGTGGCGGTATCCGTGGCGGTAGCCGAGGCGATGAAGGCGTAAGGGCTTTTCCTGATGCCACCGACTTTGCGGTGGCACTATAACGCGATAAACAGGCAGACACGTCATTTTCGGTAAAACGATGGTGGCGTGTCTTTTCGTATTTCCTACAAGTACCATTTATGGTATAATCTATTGGGCGCAAGGAGGGTAAATGGGAATTATTGCTTATGCTTTCGGCGGGATAGGGCTGTTTCTGCTGCTGGACGGCGCGGTGCTGCATCTGGGCGTCGCGGCGGCGCTGCCCTGGTTCACGCCGTTTCTCGCGGGCGCCACGGGTACGCTTATAGCGCTGGTGTGGTACTTCGACATAAAGGCGCGGGAGCGGGCCAAGAAGAGGCGCGGCAAGGCCTTTACCGCCATGATGGTTGACATATGCGTATGCATACTGGCGGTATGCGAGCTGATAGTAAATATGCTTTCGCGGCTGGCGTAAGGGGTATGATATGGCGAATACAAAGCTCAAACCACTTTATTTGTTGGATATTTTCCGGGAAATGACGGACGAGCGGCACAGGATGACTGTGCCTGAGCTGCTGGAGGAGCTGCAAAGGCGGGGCATTACGGCTGAACGCAAGGGAATTTACCGGGACATAGACGCGCTCATACAGTATGGCGCCGACATAAAACACACCGGTACGGGGTACTATCTCGCCAGAGGAGAGCTTTCAAGGGATGAGCTTAAATGCCTCATCTGGGCTCTGCGCTCGGCAAATTTCTTATCAGATAAGCGGACGGCGGCATTGTTGGAAAAGCTTAAAGGCATAGTCGGAATGCAGCTGGCTGCGCTGACTCTGCCGGAAGATGGCGCAATGAAATGCCCGGACGATCAAATGATAGAGAATATAGACCGGCTTAGCGTAGCCATAGAACAGCGGCGGCAGGTTACGTATTCGGATAAAGACCACATGGACGGGCTGGCGCGGCGGCTGCGGATAAGCCCGTATGCGCTGTTATGGCTAAAGAAGGGCTGCTGCGTACTGTGCAACCAAGAGGGGCAGAGCGGCCTGAGCTGCCTCGAGCTGGCGAGCATGAGCTCCATAAGGACGGACATGACCCCGTGGCGAAACTATAGCGAGATAAGCAGGTACAGGGAGTTGGATCTCGATGACATAGCCGCGCGGCTGGAGGCGGGCGAAGACATATGCAAGCCGTAGCGAATATAACATAATAAATTAAGTATCGAAGTACCAGAATAAACCACGGGAGGCCATAGATATGAGCAATAGAAGCAAGAAGATCAAAAGGGCAAAGCTGATAAGCGGCACAGTGCTTATGGTGCTGTTCCTGCTGCTGATAGCAGCGCTTAAGATAATAGACGTGCAGCCAATAGGCCCGCAGGGGTCGGAGGTGGGATTCGCAACGCTTAACGGCGCGTTTCACCGGCTGACTGGCGTGAATATGACATGGTACGACATAACCGGGGCGCTGGGCATGGCAGCCATAGCTGTGGCGTGCGGCTTCAGCCTGTTTGGCCTTTGGCAGCTGATAAAGCGCGGGAGCCTGAGCAGGGTGGATCGGGATATATATGCCCTGGCCGGGCTGTATATAGCCATTGGAATAGTGTATGTGCTGTTTGAAAAGGCAGTCGTAAATTATCGGCCAATAGACATGGGCGCAGGTCTTGAGCCTTCCTTCCCATCCTCCCATACCATGCTTACCTGCTGCATAATGTCCTCCGCCATATGGCAGTTCAAAAGGCGCATAAAATCCGAAGCGCTGCGCAAAACGACTGTGATACTCTGTACGGCGGTAATGGCTGTAACGATAGCGGGACGCCTGGTATCCGGCGTGCACTGGATAACCGACATAGCAGGCGGCGTTCTGATCTCTGCGTCGCTCATGGCATTTTACAGGGCGGCGGCTATCAGGTAAAACCGCGGGCATTATAAAAGCCCCCTTCCGAATCGGTACGGAGGGGGCTTTGTTGCTGCCATTTACTTGGAAATTATCCTCATCCATGCGTCGTTGTAGACGTTTATAAAGTCGCCCAGATCGTGGAATATCTCGCATTTTTCGAGGTAGGCAGGATCCGGATTGTATGTGGGATTATCTATGTAGCCGGCGCCCATCAGCTCAAGAGCGGCGCTGTTGGGGGTAGAGTAGCCGATGTATTCGGCGTTCTGTGCGGCTACATCGGGCTCACAGAGGAAGTCGATGAACTTCTCGGCTTCCGCGGTGTGCTTGCTGGACTTAGGGATTATGATATTATCGAACCAGAGGTTGGTGCCGCTATCGGGGCAGGCGTAAGCCAGATCGGGGTTGCCGTCCTCGGCGTCCATGCACCACATGGCGTCTCCGCTGTAAACTACTGCCAGCGCCGCGCCGCCGCCTATCATGCGATCCTTGATCTCATCCCCAAGGTAGGCCTGAACCAGAGGCTTTTGTTCGATGAGCGCCTCCTCGGCAGCCGCGATGTCAGCCTCATTGCGGGTGTTTATGGAGTAACCCAGCTTCATGAGGGTGACGCCTATGGTATCGCGTATGCTGTTGTACATCAGTATCTGGCCGGAGTATTTCTCGTTCCAGAGTATATCCCAGCTGTTAACGGGATCGTCAACCATAGTGGTGTTGTAGAGTATGCCTACGGTGCCCCACATGTATGGAATGCTGTACTTGTTGTCGGGATCAAAGTCGAGATCCATGAAGCGGGGATCGATGTTCTTTAGGTTGGGTATGTTGTCCTTGTTTATCTCGTGGAGCAGGTCCATGCCGATAAGCTTTTCGATTATATAGTCGGAGGGGAAGCAAAGGTCGTAAATGCAGTCTTCCTGCTGGAGCTTTACAAGCATCTCCTCATTGTTGGCGAGGGTAGTATAGTTGATCTTTATGCCGGTCTCATCTTCAAAGCGGGTGATGAGTTCTTCGTCGATATAATCGCCCCAGTTGAGGACGTTCAGCGTTACGGTATCCGCGCTCCTTGCGCAGCCGGCGAAGAGGCTTATCGCCATGACGATGATCAGCAGAAAGGCTATCTTTTTCATTTACTGTATTATCTCCTTTATTTAAAATCTGTTGTTGGTATTATTACCGCGTGATACTGAGCTTTTTGCGCTGGGTCTCCGCGGCCCGCTCCTCGTTTATGCTCTTGAGGTTTATGAATACCAGAAGGGCTACGACGACTACGAACATTATGGTACAGAGGGCGTTTATCTTGGGGCTTATGCCGCGACGGGCAATGCCGTAGATGTAGATGGAAAGATTCTGTATGCCGTCTGTTGCGAACCAACTCACCACGAAGTCATCAAGGCTCAGGGTGAAGGCCAGAACGAAGCCTGATACTATGCCGGGCATTATGTCGGGTATAACTACCTTGAGTATGGCCATTATGGGGGTGCAGCCAAGGTCCATGGCCGCTTCATAGAGCAGGTTGGAGCTTTGGCGCAGCTTGGGCATCACGGAGAATATCACATAAGGGATATTGAAGGTGATGTGGGCTATGAGCATCCTCGTATAGCTGCCCTTTATGCCCATTGCCGCAAAGAGCATCATGAAGCTGATACCTGTGACCAGGTCCGGGTTGACCATTGGAAGGCGTGATATATTCTCCACCACAGCCCTCGGCCGCTTCTTCATGGAATGTATGCCTATTGCGGCGAAGGTGCCTATGAAGGTGGCCACAAGCGCAGATATCACGGCGACAGAGAGAGTCACCATGAGGGCGTTCATAATGGTGGAGTCGTGCATCAGCGCCTCGTACCATTTGAAGGAGAAGCCGGCCCATCGCGCCATGGACTTACTGCCGTTGAAGGAAAACACCATCAGCACAAGGATGGGAGAGTACAGGAATATCAGCATTAGCCCAAGGTAAGTGCCGCGAAAAAAGTTTCTGAGCTTTTTCACCAGAGCATACCTCCTTCATCGCCGGAATCACGCTCCGCACGGCGCATGACCGCCATGGAGAGAAGTACCAGAATAAGCAGAATAAAGCTGAGCGCGCTGCCTACGGGCCATGCGGACTGGCCCAGAGTTATGAACTGGTTCTCTATGAGATCGCCGTAGAGCAGGAATTTGCCGCCGCCCAGCAGGCGGGAAATGGCGAATGTGGTTATTGCGGGAATGAACACCATGGTTATTCCGGATATTATGCCGGGTACCGATTGAGGCAGAACCACCTTGACAAAGCAGGTGATGGGGTTTGCGCCAAGGTCGGCCGCGGCTTCCACCAGTGAGCGGTCCAGCTTTACCAGCACGGAGTATATGGGCAGCACCATAAAGGGCAGGAAGTTGTATACGGTGCCAAGCATCACGGCGCCCTCGGTGTAGAGTATCTGCTGGGAGGGCAGGCCCAGAAGCTCCAGCAATGTGTTTAAAACGCCGTTGCTGTCAAGGAGTACCTGCCAGGCATATGTCCTGAGCAGGAAGTTCATCCACATGGGTACTATGAAAAGCACGTAGAGTATCGCCGCCTTGCGCTTGTTCATTGTGGAAAGTATGTAGGCTATGGGGTAGCCCAGTATGAGACATATGGCCGTGGCCTTGAGAGCTATCCATATGGAGCGACCAAGCACCTCCATGTATATCTCATTTGAAAGCACGGAGGTGATATTGCCGAGTGTCAGGCCTTCGTCAGACCTGAAGGCGAAGAGCACGATGAGGAGCATCGGCACGAGTATGAATATAAGCATCCATACTATGTACGGATAGGAGAATACCTGACGCTTGAGCTTCATGGCGTTATTCCTCCTCTGCGGCTGCTGCGGCATCTGCTATCTCGTCCTCGGTGAGCAGCTCCTGCTCGTCGTGCTTGAGACTCTTATGCATTATGTGTATGGCGTCGGGAACTATCTCGAGGCTTATTTCAGTATCCGGCGCAACGTAGTCGGTGGAGTGTACAGTCCATGTGAAGCTGCCCGTCTCTATCCGGAACTCGTAGTGTACGCCCATGAACAGAACGCTCTTTATGGTGCCCTTTAACGCAGTCTTGCCGAGGGGCATTATGTCTATATCCTCGGGGCGGACAACCACGTCCACCGGGGTATTGCAGCCAAAGCCCGCGTCAACGCACTCAAAGTCTATATCGTGGAAGCGCACCTTGTAATCTTCCAGCATGACGCCGGGGATTATGTTGCTCTCACCTATGAACTTTGCCACAAATACGTTTTTGGGCTCGTTGTATATGTCGGCGGGGGTACCTATCTGCTGTATGACGCCCTCGTTCATGACGACTATGGTGTCGCTCATGGTCAGGGCTTCCTCCTGATCATGGGTGACGTAGATAAAGGTTATGCCCAGCTTCTGCTGCATGCGCTTGAGCTCTATCTGCATGCCCTTGCGGAGCTTGAGGTCCAGCGCGCCCAAAGGCTCGTCGAGGAGCAGCACACGGGGGCGGTTTACCAACGCACGCGCGATTGCTACCCGCTGCTGCTGGCCGCCTGAGAGCTGGTCGATGTACCTGCTGCCGTAGCCCGCCAGGTTCACGAGCTCCATCATCTCGTTTACGCGGGACTCTATTTCGTCCTTGGGCAGCTTCTGTATCTTAAGGCCGAAGGCTATATTGTCGAATACGTTGAGATGGGGGAACAGGGCGTACTTCTGAAAGACCGTATTTACCTGACGGCGGTAGGGCGGGACGCCGCTTATGTCCTTGCCGTCTACCAGTATCTGGCCGTTGTCGGGCAGGGTAAAGCCCGCTATAAGGCGTAGCATGGTAGTTTTGCCGCAGCCGGAGGGGCCGAGCAGGGTAAGGAACTCGCCGTCGCGTATATAGAGGTTTATATCCTTTAATACATCGGTATCATCGTAGGTCTTGGTTATGTTTTTTAGGTCTATCAGATGCTTGCTCATTTGCAGTTACCTCGATAAATTATTTAGAAGGAAGGAGGGGTGGCTACCCATATAAGCCGAGCCCCGGTCTTGCCGGTATTCTGTATCCAGTGTACGCTGGCAGGTTTGAAGCAGAAACTGTCGCCCTTGCGCACCCGGTACTTTTCTTCGCCAATGTGGAGTACTACGTTTCCATGCAGGACGAATCCGAATTCTTCGCCTTCGTGGGGGTTTTCCTCATAGGTAGAGCCGCCGGGCTCAAGGGTTATCATAATAGGCTCAAGGCAGTTCTTCTGGGCGTTCGGTACCAGCCAACGTACTACGTAGCCTGCCTCGGTCTCTTCTTTTTCAAACATGTCCTCTGAGGTGAAGACTATCTTTTCAGTTCTGGCCTCGGTAAAAAATTCCGAGAGGTTTGTGCCCAGCGCTTCAAGTATGTCGGTAAGGGTGGCTATGGAGGGTGAAGTCAGATCCCGCTCAAGCTGGGATATAAAGCCTTTGGAAAGCTCCGTGCGGGAGGCCAGCTCCTCCTGTGTGAGGCCAAGCTTTTGTCGGTATCGCCTGATTTTTTCGCCGATGTTTACCATTTGATGCGCCTCCTTGTCTGCGCGTGGCGTAAATAAACCTGAAGTTTAGGTATTCTAAACAGCCGAGTACAATTAAAACACCTTTCGACATAAAAGTCAATGGCTTTTGTAAAGTAATACGAAACTTCAGGTTTAAAATTTGTGCGCTGGAAAAAACTGCCCCAAAAAACAATAAAACCCCGGTGAAAAACACCGGGGCGAAAAGGAAGCGGCTTTAGAAGCCCACTACGCAGCTTGGATGCAGGTAACCCTGAAGGCCGTTTACCTCGCAGAAGTACCAGTTGCCGGCTACGGAGATGATCTTTACAGGGGTACCGGGTTCCAGCTCGGCTATAACGCCGTACTCGGAGCCGGGACCGGAGCGGAAATTGGCAATGATGCCACTTTTTACACGCGCACCGGAGGAGGGAGCGGATGCTGATCCTGTACCGGTCTGAGTCTGTGTCTGGGATTGAGGCGCGGCGGCGACGGAGGTTCCGTCGGGATAGCTGCCGTCCGGGTTGGGGTATAGAAGCGTATCGGTGAGCTTTACGTATTTTGTACGCATATAGCCGGATACGCCGTTATAGCTTCCGTACAGCCAGCCGCTGCCGGCCTGCTCGGTGACGTTTACCGTTTTACCCTTGGGTATGGTGGTAAGGGTACTGGAGGAGCGGCTGGCGCTGGAGTAGATATAGGTCTTGCCTGTGGCGGCATAGGATTGGGTGGTGCGCACGTTGTCAGGGTCGCAGGTGAGATACATGGTCTTGACATAGCCCAGCTTGCCTGCGGGGGTGCGTACTTTACACCATTCGGCGCCTATCTGTAAAAGCTCTACATGGTCTCCATAGTTGAGCTTGGCTACAGTCTTATCCTTGCTGTTGGAGAAGCCGGAACGGACGGGAACATCGTTCAGCTTAACGGTAGCGGGCACCTCGGAAGGGGTGGCGTGGGAATCGGAAGGCTGCTGGTAGCTGCTGTAATCGGGTATGGTGCTCTTGAGCCGGCTTACAAGGTAGGGGTTTGCCGCCTTGTTCTTTACTATGTTGCAGAGGGTTCCCGGTGGGCAGTTGTAGTATATCCACTGGGCGACGTGGGGCAGCACCCTGACGCAGCCGTGGGAGACATTCTTGCCCAGGTTTTTGTAGGCGGATTTGGACATGGAGGAAAGCTTTTTGGACTTGTACATTACGGAATGGATGTATACGCCTCGCACTACCTGAGTCCAGTACTGGGCGTATTCGCCGTAAGCTACGAAGTAGCCAAAACGCTCTTTGAGGTCGCCTAGCCGGAACTTGCCGCTGCCGGTAGGAGTCTTATCGCTGCCGGTGGTGCAGAGGCTTTGCAACACTGCGTTGCCGCTCTGGTCGTATACGGTTATGACCTGATTCACAAGGTCTATCTCTATGCTGTACCTGTTGGGATCGGTATTATCGTAATCCACCTTGCTGGTAAAGCCGGACAGGACCTCAGCGTGGGCCACAGAGGGCGTTAGGGAAAGGAGCGTTACAAGGCATAGAGCAAGTGAGAGCAAGCGTCTTTTCATTGCAGTAAAATCATCCTCCGATCAAAGTATTTATGTTGAGCGGAACCGTCAAGTGGTCCGCCTGTTCATCATGGTAGTAAGGAAGAAACCTATCGCGGCCAGCATGAGATACAGCAGCTCCGTGAAAAACGGTGCGAATCCGGGAAAGATAAGCGCCGTGGTGCCTATGAGGAAACCCAGCACACAGTAGTTCGCACCGGCGGGGTGCCTGCGGAACATATTGCGTACAAATACCACCAACAGCGCGCCGACTATGAGCGCGCTGCATCCCGCGCAGATAAGATAAGGTATTTCCAGCCTCGTTAGGGAGGAGAGCAGCGGCTCGTATAATCCCATGAACATCAGTATGAAGGAGGTGCTTATACCCGGGATAACTATTCCTATGGAGATTATGCCGCCGGCCAGGGCCGCCGTAAGGTAGTTGTACTCCCAGGGGTCGCTTCCGGTGAGCCTGTCGTCCAGCATGGCTATTGCCGCCACAAGCACGGCACCCAGCAGCGAGCATACGGCGTATTTTAAGGAGAAGGGCTTGCCGGCTTCTTTTATGATAGAAGGAATGCCGCCCAGTACCATGCCTATGAGCATATACATGAAGGGCATGTTCCAGTTTTTCAGCAGCCACTCCAGCGCAAAGGCACAGCCGAATACGCCTATGGCGACACCCAAGCCGTAAGGCCACAGGAAGCTGAAGCTCTTTTTAAAATTGGAAAACAGGCCGATTATGGCGTCCAGAGCCTCCTGATATACGCCGAAAGCAACGGCCATTATACCACCGCTGGCCCCGGGTATTAACCCCGCTGCGCCTATGAGAGTGCCTTCCAGCACTGCTTGTAATGTATTTCGGCTGCGCATAAAGCGTACCGCCTTCCTCCGCGTCAGTATATATCCAAATATTAGCACATAAGTAAAGCCTTGGCACGGGTTTCGTCAGTGTATTCAAAAAAATTTAAAGATTTGATAAAAAAGGGAGGTGCTACGCCTCCCTGTTTTCTGAAATGGTGGTATACAGCGAAACGCCCAGCACTATCGCGCCGCCTATGAGCTCCCTCGCGGTGGGCGGCATCTTCAGTACCAGCGCCGCCAGTATTATGCCGTACACCGACTCCATACCGGCAATGATGCCTGCGGTCTGCACCTTTACCCGGCGCAGGCTGCTTACGAAGAGGGAGTGAGCGAATGCGGTACAGAACACTCCCAGAACGGCAATCAGCGTTATATCAATTCCGGTGACGGCAGGACGCATGACGGCTACAAAGGGCAGCAGCACAACTGCCGCCGCGCTCTGCTCATAAAAGCACACCACGCTGCCGGGATAGACGGCTGAGAAGCGGCGGTTCATGAGGGAAAGCAGGGCGTATGTCAGCGCCGACAGCATACCCCATGCAAGCCCCGCAGGCGAGAAACCGGCAAGGTCATCCAGGGGAACCAGCACGAATACGCCTATCAGCATGACGATCGCGCATATGACGCTTTTCAGCCTTAGCTTTTCCCTGAACATTACGGGTTCTATAAAAGTAACGAACAGAGGGAAGGTCGAAAAGGTTATGGTGCCCACCGCCACGCTCGCTACCCGAACGGACTCGATAAAGCTGAACCAGTGCAGTGCAAGCACCGCTCCGGTTATGACCAGCCACATAAAGTCGGACTTACTTTTGAGCTTTATGGAGGTCCTTGTGGCCATGCACAGAATGTAAAGCGTTATCGACGAGAAAAACACCCGCCCGAAGGTTATCATCATGGAGCCGGTGGTTATGCCCTTGCTTATTACGCCGGCCAGCCCGAACAGCAGCACGGCGCCGTGTATCATAAGTAAGTCGGTCAGATTGTTCTTTTTGCGCTGCTCCATAGCATCTCCCTCCATAGCTTTAAACACAGTGATTATATATCACTTGCGGCGTTTTTTCCATGCCAGCGAAAAAAATAAGGGGGAAATAAAAAATAATGCTTTACTTTATCACACTAAAGTGATATAGTGCTAAAGCAAGAGGACGCAAAAAATATTTTTGATATACAAAGGAGAGAAAAACTATGAAGAAGATCGCTGCACTTGCTATGGCAATGCTGATGGTTACCTGCCTTTTTGCGGGCTGTGCAAAGAAGGAAGCGGCCAATGACGACCTGAGCTATGTAAAGGACAAGGGTACGCTGGTGATAGGCATCACCGAGTATGCTCCCATGAATTATTATGACGACAGCGGCAAGCTCATAGGCTTTGACACCGAGTTTGCTGAGGCCGTTTGCGAAAAGCTGGGCGTTGCTCCTGAGTTTACCGTTATCGACTGGAACACCAAGGAAGTGGAGCTTAAGGCTAAAAATATAGACTGTATCTGGAACGGCTTTACTATCCGCGAGGACCTGAAGGAGAGCATAGATTTCAGCAATGCATACTGCAAAAACATGCAGGTGGCTGTTATAAAGGCCGAGAACTCCGGCAAGTACACCGACCTCGCTTCCCTTGCCAAGGCGAACATAGTTGCCGAGGCCGGCTCCTCCGGCGAGAGCGCCGTAGCAGATTGTGAAGAACTCAAGGAATGCAATTACGTGGGCGTATCCAAGATGGCTGACGCGCTTCTTGAAGTCAAGGCCGGCACTGCGGACGCGGCGGTAGTGGACTATGTGATGGCAAAGGCTATGGTAGGAGAGGGTACGGATTATTCCGACCTTCAGATAGTAGACGGCATCGAGCTTGCATATGAGGAGTACGGCATAGGCTTCCGCAAGGGCTCCAACCTTGTGGAAAGCGTAAACAAGGCTATGGACGAGATGATCGCCGACGGCTCTCTCAAGGCTATTGCCGACAAGTATGGCCTTGCGCTGATGGCTGACTGATAAAGCACAATAAGAGCAACTTAACAAGGGCAGGGAAACCCCCTGCCCAACATTGCGATAATAAAGGATTTTTGACAGTATGCTGCTTACCGTTACCCAGAAGCTCCTGGAGGGCTTCGGCACCTCCTGCATAATATTTATAGTGACCCTGCTTGCGGCGCTGCCGCTGGGCTTAGTCATTGCCTTCGGCTCCATGAGCAGGTTCAAGCCTATAGCATGGCTTACCCGAGGCTTTGTGTGGATAATGCGGGGCACCCCCCTGATGCTTCAGCTTATGATAGTTTACTATGGCCCCGGCCTGCTATGGGAGGGCAATTCGGTCTCCCGGCTTTCCGCGGTGCTCATAGCCTTCTCTATCAACTACGCCGCGTATTTCTCGGAGATTTACCGGGGAGGCATAGAGAGCATACCCAGAGGTCAGTACGAGGCGGGGCAGGTGCTGGGCATGACCAAGAAGCAGGTGTTCTTCAACGTCATACTGCTTCAGGTGGTAAAGCGTATAGTGCCGCCCCTTGGAAACGAGATGATGACACTGGTAAAGGATACCTCGCTTGCCCGCGTTATCGCATGCAAGGAGATAATAATGATAGCGCAGGAGTACATATCGGTAAAAGGCCTCATATGGCCGCTGTTCTACTCGGGGCTGTTCTATCTGTTATTCTGCGGAGCGCTGACAGTGATCCTTGGCCGCGTAGAAAAGAAACTGGACTATTTCAGGGTGTAAGCTTATGCCGATGCTGGAAGTAAAAAACATAAAGAAAAACTTTGGCGATACCGAAGTATTGAAGGGACTCGACTTCTCTCTCGAAAAGGGCGAGGTGCTGGCCATAATCGGCTCCTCAGGTTCGGGCAAGACTACGCTTTTAAGGTGTCTGAACTTCCTTGAAAGCCCTGACGAGGGGCAGATAACCGTAAACGGAGAGACGCTGTTCGACTCTAATGCCTACGCCGTCCCAAGCGAGGAGGAGATACGTAAAAAGAGGCTGCACTTTGGATTGGTATTCCAGTCCTTCAACCTGTTTCCCCAGTATACCGCGCTGCAGAACGTAAAGCTTGCTCCCGAGCTAATGCTCTCGGAAAACCCCGATCGCGGCAGCATGAAGGAGGCCAAGGCCGATATAGACAAAAAAGCCAGGGAACTCCTTGCAAGGGTAGGACTGAGCGGCAGGATGGATTCCTACCCTCATCAGCTTTCCGGCGGACAGCAGCAGCGGGTAGCCATAGCCCGCGCCTTAGCCATGAACCCGGATATACTTTGCTTTGACGAGCCCACATCGGCGCTGGATCCCGAGCTTACCGGCGAGGTACTGAAGGTAATAAGGAGCCTGAAGGGCGCCGACAGTACAATGATAGTCGTAACTCACGAAATGGAGTTTGCAAAGAACGTAGCGGATAAGGTATTATTTATGTCAGAAGGCGTCATCGAGGAGATGGGCACGGCGGACGAGGTGTTCAACAACCCCAGGAGCGAGCGAACCAAAGCCTTCTTTGCAAATTTCAGGGAGCGGCAATGATAAATGACGGGCATAGTTGAGGTGGACGTACACGGCATGAACCAGACGCAGGCGCAGATAGCCATAGACGCGGCGCTGCGCAGGGCAAACGCTTCGGTCTACCGCATACGCATAATACATGGCTATACCCACAACACCATACTGCGGGATATGGTGCAATACAAATACAGAAACCACCCCAAGGTAAAAAGAATAGCCCCGGGCAGCAACCCGGGGCAGACTGATTTAATATTAAGGGAGCTGTTTTAGAATATGCCGTCAAGGCAGTCAAGGGCATCTTTCCCAAACATATCCGAATAGTCGGACTTGGCAAGGCTAACAGCCATAGCGCCGTCGTTGCCAAGCTCTTCCATAAGCACGTCTCCTACGGTATGCAGTATGTGGGCGGTGTGAAAGGTAAAGTCCTTTATGCAGGCATTGCCCAGGGACTTTTTCTTTTTGTTCAGCGCCTTTATCTGCTTGTGGGTCAGCCCCTCGCCCCAGCTGAACCGGCAGCAGTCGCCGCCCCAGCTCATGGGCGGGTTCAGCTGGGTGCAGGTGAATTCCGGATTGAAGCCCTGAAACCAGGCGTTGTCTATGTTGCAGCAGTAGTATCTGCCGTATTCCGTGAGGCCGTGCTTTGCCCATGCGTCGCACCAGGCGCACTTGGCTATGTAGGTATGGAGGACAGGCATGCCGCAGGTTACGCCGAATTCCATCTGGCCCGGAAAGTCAGGCTTCCATTCGCCGTATGCCTGGCTGTTGAGTACGGTGAGCTTATCGCCCCGCTCAAGGGCGTTCAGCGCCATGCGCCGGCCACGCTCGTTGCCGTAACGGGTCATTCCGGCGAGTATGGCTTCTTTTCCCTTTTCACCTGAAATCTCTATGGCGTGCTTTGCCAGCAGCGCGAACATTACGGCATGATGTTCTATAGTAAGCGGCATGTGTAACCTCCTTATCCGTTTAAAAGCGCTGTTACTTCTTCCATAGTGGGCATTGCGGGTATTCCGCCGCGCCTGCCTATGCAGAGGCTGGCTGTGGCGCAGCCCACACGGGCGAAACGTACCATATCGTCTATGCTTACCTCGTATACGCTCTTGCCACTCTTTACAAATTCGCTGAGAAAGCCGCCGAAGAACGCGTCGCCTGCGCCGGTGGTGTCCACCGCATCGCATGGGAAGGCGGGTACCGAGCGCTGTTGGTCGCCGGTAGCCACTACAGCTCCCCCCTCTCCCAGGGTTATGACTATGAGCGCTACGCCTTCCTTACGCAGTACCTTTATGGCGGTATCCACGTCGTCTATGCCTGCGGCGAAGGGCATTTCCTCCTGGGAAAGCTTGATTATGTCCACTATGGGCAGTATGGAGCGTATCTGGTCGCAGGCGGCAGCGTCGTCGGCCCAGAGGGAGGCTCGGTAGTTGGGATCGTAGCTCACCGCTGCTCCTGTGGACTTGGCGGTGATGAGGGCCTGCCAGGTTGACGAGCGGCTGGGCTCTGCCGTAAGGGAGACAGAGCCTACGTGGAATACTTTTGTATTGCGCAGGAGCTGCTGATTCAATTCGTTGGGCCTGAGCAGCGTGTCCGCCCCCGGATCGCGTATGAAGGAGAACTCCCTCTCGCCGCTGTCGCTCAGCGCGACGAAGGCAAGGCTTGTGGCCGCGGCCGGGTCCATGACGAGGCCCTCCGTATTGATCCCCGCCCGCTCTGCTGCGGCCTTCAGGAAGCGGCCGTGCATATCGTCGCCCACCTTGCCTATAAAGGCGGTGGAAAGCCCCTGCTTTGCCGCTGCCGCAAGGAGGTTGGCCGGTGCGCCGCCGGGGTTTTGCTCAAAGAGAGGGTAGCCTGCCGGGGAAAAGCCGGCTGGGGTAAAGTCCACCAAAAGCTCGCCAAGAGCGGTAATATCTGCCATATTAAAACGGTTCCTTTCGAATACAATCGGGTTGAGTCAAGTAATTATACCATATTTTTGTGCGATTTGGCCCGCCGCTTGATAAAAACCAGGGATTGTGTAATAATACAAAGAAGAATTTACAGCGAGGACGTAAACGCCGCATGTTCATAGACCATTTTGCGCTGGGAATGCGCATACCAAAAGAAAACATGGATATTGGCCCAAAGGGCTGCATGGAAAAGCTGCTTTCCGGCCTTACACGCTACAATATTTCAGGCTTGGGCCTTTCCGGCGGCTGGGTGGAGGACGTGTATGTGATAGTGATAATGGGCGGCAGCCTGAGCTTTATGCGCAATGTTTACAGGCGCATACTTGCCAATGAGGATTTCTGTGCGCTGCTCTGCAAGGATAGGCCCTTCATCGAAAACAACCGCCTGGCAAGAATGCCGGAGCTGGAGTCCTTCGGCATGGTGGATGAGAACGGCGCCTTTCTCGGCGGCAACTGCTGCTTTGGCCTTACCGTGAGATAAATATATATGGGTAATCAACTAAAAGCTTTCCGCATAGGTTTATACAAATACGACCTGTGCAAGGAGGCTTTTTTATTATGTACATCTATACCGTAAAGCCGGGAGATACGTTGTTTGACATCGCCCAGAAAAACGGCGTGACGATTTCTGCGCTGGTGGCCGCGAACCAGCTCAGCGACCCGTATAAGCTGCCTGTAGGCCTTGCCCTCGTGATACCCGGGCAAAGCATACGGGAACGCAGCATTGTGGTTAACGGATACGCCTTCCCCGGAATATCGGATATAGCGCTGCTGGGCGCCCTGCAGTATCTCACCTATCTCTCGGTGTTTTCCGCGAAGACCCGCATTGACGGCACCATTACGGAGCTTAACGATACGGCGCTTATACGCAAATGCTACGTGAACGGCGTCGCGCCCGTGCTTACCCTCACTAACCAGCGTGAGAGCGGCGGCTTCAGCGGGGACATAGCCCATGCGGTGATAGCCGACGAGGAGGTTAAAACAAAGCTTATACAGAATGTGATGGAATATCTGGATCGCCGCAATTACTTCGGCCTGAATATAGATTTCGAGTATGTAAGGGAGGAGGACAGGACTCTTTATACGCAGTTTTTGTTGGACTTTGCGGCGGCGCTGCGCAGAGTAGGCTACAGCTTTTCGGTTGCCCTTGCGCCCAAGATAAGCCAGGAGCAGTCCGGGCTGCTTTATACCGCCCACGACTATGGGGCTGTTGGAAGCATCGCGGATAAGGTAATAATTATGACGTACGAGTGGGGCTATACCTACGGGGAGCCCATGGCGGTGGCGCCTATAGACAAGGTACGGCAGGTGCTGGACTATGCAGTCATGGAGATGCCTCCGGAAAAGATACTGATGGGCATGGCAAACTACGGCTATAGCTGGACACTACCCTACAAAAAGGGGACTGCCGCGCGGCCGCTGTCCCTGTCTGAGATACCGCAAACCGCATATAGCCAATACGCCGATATACGCTTTGACGATACGGCACAATCGCCTTTCTTCAGGTATTACGACAGCGCCGGAACGGAACATATCGCCTGGTTTGAGGATCCGCGCAGCATAGAAGCTAAGCTGAAGCTGGTGAGTGAGTATGGCCTTGGCGGCGTGAGCTATTGGAACATAAATACACTGTATCGGCCCAACTGGGCGGTGCTTTCCGGAATGTACGGCATAGAAAAGGTGTTCGGGCAGGGTTAACCCCTGCTCGGGGTCTCGCCAAGGTGGCGGTTAGCAACTTTTTCGACAGTATTAGGGCGGCCATCGGGCCGCCCTTTTAGTTTGATATTTTTTTGAGGAATTAGCATTGACTTTGAACAGAATAGTATATATAATACATATCGTAAAGCTCCGGTAACGTTACCGGTAAGGTTTTCAGCAACCGTTTCAGCAAACCTCAAAACAGGCGGCGCTTAAAATGACTATAAAAGATATCGCAAAACTCAGCGGCGTAAGTGTAAGCACCGTTTCCCGCGTACTGAACAACAGACCGGATGTAAGCGAGGTTTGCAGAAGCCGGGTAAATGCCGTAATACAAAGCTCAAATTACATTCCCAACAACAGCGCAAGGGATCTGGTGAAGATTAGGTCCGATGCCATAGGTCTTGTGGTGCGCGGCGTATCCAACTCCTTTTATACAGACATTATCCGTTCCATAGAAAAAAGTATAGACGCGGCAGGCTATACCATGGTGATGCGCCACATAGCCTCCTGTGACGACGAGATTAAGTGTGGCGCAGAGATGGAGAGAGAAAAGCGCCTTCGGGGCATAGTGTTCCTGGGCGGCTGCCACGACTACACAAAGGAGCGGATAAAGCTCCTCAACGTACCCTTCGTGTGCTGCTCATACACTAACCGCTACGGCAACCTTGACGACGACGAGTATTCTTCAGTGTCCATCGCGGACGAGGATGAAGCATACAAGGCTGTAAACGAGCTTTACAGGAATGGGCACAGGCGCATTGCGGTGCTGATATCCACGCCTGACGACTGGTCCATAAGCCAGCTCCGCTATCGCGGCTACAGGAGGGCGCTTGAGGAGCACGGCCTGCCCTTTGATGAAAGCCTTGTGGTTTCGGCGGGTAGCTTTAGCATAAAAGACGCCTACGCTGCAATGAAGGAGCAGCTTAATAGAAACCCCGACTTTACTGCGGTATTCGCCATAGCGGACGACATGGCCATAGGCGCCATGAAGGCCCTCCGGGAGGGGGGCAAACGGGTGCCCGAGGACTGCTCGGTAATAGCTATCGACGGCCTGACGGTATCCGACTATATACAGCCTACGCTTACCACCCTATGCCAGCCAATGCGTGAGATGGGAAAGAAAAGCGTGGAAATACTTCTCGACATGATAGAGGGCCGGGGAGAAAACAGACATTTGACGCTGGAGACAAAGCTCCGCCGGGGCGCTTCGGTAAAGGATATGAATTAAATTTGCGCGGTTTTTGCCGCGCGAAAATGATATAAAAAAGAGAGGATAACAAAAATGAAGAAGTTCTTGGCATTGCTGCTGACCGTCGCCATGGTATTCGCGATGGCAGCCTGCTCCGCACCCGCTGCGGAAGAGACTAAGCCCGCCGAGGAAGGCACTGCGGCGCCCGCGGAGGAGACCTCCGAGCAGCCCGCTGCCTCCGGTTCCGTCTATTACCTCAACTTCAAGCCCGAGGCCGACGCCGCTTGGCAGGAGCTGGCTAAGAAGTATACCGAGCTCACCGGAGTACCCGTAAAGGTCGTTACCGCCGCCTCCGGCGATTATCAGACCACTCTAACCTCCGAGATGGACAAGAGCGAGGCTCCCACACTGTTCCAGTGCGGCAACCAGGGCGCTCTGAATACCTGGGGCGAATACTGCCTCGATCTGAAGGATACCGATTTCTACAAGGAAATGACCACCGATGACTTCAACCTCTTTGGCGAGAACGGCGAAGTGCTTGCCGCTGGTTACTGCTATGAGGCCTTCGGCATCATCGTAAACAAGGCCCTGCTGGAGAAGGCCGGCCACTCCATCGATGAGATCACCAACTTTGAGACCCTTAAGGCTGTCGCCGATGATATACATGCCCGTGCCGCCGAGCTGGGCTTCGACGCCTTCAGCTCCGCCGGTCTTGACGGCTCCTCCTCCTGGAGGTTCTCCGGCCACCTTGCCAATATGCCTCTGTTCTACGAGTTCCGTGATGACAACGTAACTGCCCAGCCCGCCGCTATTACCGGCAAGTATCTGGACAACTACAAGGCCATCTGGGATCTCTACACCACCGATACCGCTACCACCGGCGCTGACCTTATAACCGCTACCAGCGATATGTCCAGCGGTGAGTTCAAGGAGGGCAAGGCCGTATTCTATCAGAACGGTACCTGGGAGTATGCCGGCCTCGTAGAAGCCGGTCTCAAGCCCGAGGATCTGGCCATGATCCCCATCTACTGCGGCGTTGAGGGCGAGGAGAAGGCTGGCCTCTGCTGCGGCACCGAGAACTGCTGGTCCGTAAACAAGGAAGCTTCCGAAGAGAACATCCAGGCTACTCTGGACTTCATGAAGTGGGTAGTAACCTCTGAGGAGGGCACCACCATGCTGGCCGAGGAGTTCGGTCCCTGCCCCTTCAAGTCCGCAAAGACCCCCGAGAACGTATTCTTTGCGCAGGCAAACGATTACATCACCAATGGCAACTATGTAGTGACCTGGGCATTCAACTACACTCCCGCTGTTGAGGATTGGCGCGCAGGCGTTGTCGATGCTCTGTCCAAGTACATTACAGGCGGCAGCTGGGACGATGTAAAGACTGCTTTCGTAGACGGCTGGGCCGCTCAGTACGCTGCCGAGCACGCTGCTTAATTAACAGCAACCATCACTCTGTAAAACACTACGGGGCGAGCGGCTTCCGCTCGCCCTGTTTTGAAGATTTCCGTTTAAGCGTTCTCCTGCGGACGGGGAATGTACGGAGACCTTTCCCCGGAAAGCGGCGGGGCAGGGTCCCTGTACATAAACAGCAGGTTATATTAACGAGAGGAGATATCATTATGCGACTCTGGAAACGCAAGCGGGATAATGCGGCGCTGAACTCCATACTTATCCGCAGGCCGATACAGCGCTATTTCTGGCTTTTCCTGCTGCCCACATTCGCAGCGTTCTGCGTGGGCTTCCTTTACCCCTTCTGTAAGGGACTGTTTTTATCCTTCTGTAAATTCAAGACCACCAGCAAATGGACGTGGGTGGGGCTGACCAACTATGCAAAGGCGATTGCGGACCCGTCGTTCATGCATGCCTTCTGGTATACGGCCATATTCGCATTGGTCTCCCTCATAATAATCAACGTGCTTGCTTTTGCGGTAGCTTATGTGCTGACACAGGGCATAAAGGGCTCCAATTTGTTCCGCACCGTGTTCTTCATGCCTAACCTGATAGGCGGCATAGTGCTGGGCTATATTTGGAGCATGATATTCGACGGCATACTTACCCATTACGGCACCTCCATACTGCTGGAGACGAAGTATGGCTTCTGGGGGCTGATAATCCTCATGTGCTGGCAGCAGATAGGCTATATGATGATAATATACATAGCCGGCTTGCAGTCTGTGCCGGAGGATATGCTGGAGGCAGCCAAAATAGACGGCGCCACAAAGTGGCAGACGCTGTGGCGCGTCACCATACCCAACGTTATGCCCTCAATCACTATCTGCACCTTCCTGACGCTGACTAACTCCTTTAAGCTCTTTGACCAGAACCTCGCGCTAACAGCGGGGCGTCCCTTCATAATGCAGGCGGGCGGGCTGACGGTAAAGACCACCGAGATGCTCGCGCTGAACATAGTCAATTCCTTCTACAGCACTAACGTCAATTCCCGCGGCGTAGGCCAGGCCAAGGCGGTACTGTTCTTCATACTGGTGGCGGCGATTGGCCTTATACAGCTTAAGTCCACCCGTTCAAAGGAGGTGCAGCAGTAATGTCCAAGCACATTGAGACCCTCTCGCAGGAGCAGCGCAGCAAGCGCATACTTACCTTCACATTTACGGTGATAGCGATATTCTACGTATTGCCCATAATGCTGGTGCTCATAAACTCAATGAAGTCCAATTCATACGTGAATATGGAAACCTTTGCCCTGCCAAGCGCCAAGTCCTTCGTAGGGCTGGACAACTATAAGAACGGCATGACATTTGGCAACTATCCCTTCGTGAAATCCGCCCTGTACAGCCTGTTTATTACCATCGTATCCTCGATGCTGATACTTATATGCACCTCTATGGCCGCATGGTATATCGCACGGGTGGGCAGCCTGTTCAGCAGGATAGTGTACTACCTCTGCGTATTCTCCATGGTTGTGCCCTTCCAGATGGTGATGTTCACGCTGGCAAAGACGGCGGATACGCTGAAGCTGAATACCCCTTGGACAATCCCCATAGTGTATCTCGGCTTTGGCGCGGGCCTGGCGGTGTTCATGTTTACGGGATTTGTAAAGGCGCTGCCGCTGGAAATAGAAGAGGCTGCGGCCATAGACGGCTGCGGCCCCCTGCGTACTTTCTTCAGGGTGGTGTTCCCCATGCTCAAGCCTACAATGATTTCCGTCGGTGTGCTGGAGATAATGTGGGTATGGAACGATTACCTCCTGCCGTATCTTGTGCTGGATATAAATAAATACCGCACTATTCCAATACATATACAGTACCTCAAGGGCAGCTATGGCACTGTGGATCTTGGAGCAACCATGGCCCTTATAATGCTGAGCATAGTGCCTGTAATAGTGTTCTACCTGACTTGCCAGAAGTACATAATAAAGGGCGTTGCGGCGGGCGCTGTAAAGGGATAAAATAAACTGAATCTCTAAAAGGACTACAAGCTATAATGAAACGCAGCAGCGGCATATTGATGCCAATATTCTCGCTGCCCTCGCCCTATGGCATAGGCGCCATGGGCAAGGCGGCATACGAATTTGCAGATTTTCTCTACCGGGCGGGGCAGCGCTACTGGCAGATGCTGCCGATAGGCCCCACCAGCTACGGCGACTCGCCCTATCAGAGCTTTTCCACCTTCGCGGGCAATCCTTATTTCATCGATCTGGATATGCTCGCAGAGGATGGTCTGCTCAGAAAAGATGAGATAGCTGGCATAAACTGGGGTACCGAACCGCGGTATGTGGACTACGGCCGGATATACGAAAGCCGCTTTGACGTGCTCTCAAAGGCAAAAGAACGCGGCTGGGAGAGGGATAAGCAAAAGGTAAACGCCTTTATCGAACGAAACAGCCGGTGGCTGGCGGATTATGCACTGTTCATGGCGCTCAAGCGCCATTTCGGCATGAAGTCATGGACGGAGTGGGAGGATGAGGATATACGCCTGAGAAAGCCCGCGGCAATGGCGAAATACCGTGAGCTGCTCCGGGAGGATATAGAGCTTTTCACTTACATCCAGTACCTGTTCTTTGAGCAGTGGACAAAGCTGAAGGCCTATATAAACGGCCTCGGCATAGGGATAATAGGCGACATACCCATATACGTTGCCATGGATTCCGCTGACGTGTGGGCAGAGCCCGAGTTCTTCCAGCTGGATGAGAAGAACCTGCCGGTAGAAGTATCCGGGGTGCCGCCGGACGACTTCAGCGCCGAAGGCCAGCTCTGGGGCAATCCGTTGTACGATTGGGATAAAATGCAGTCGGACGGCTTCGGCTGGTGGATACGCCGTATAGACGGCGCGGGCAAGATGTATGACGTTATCCGCATAGACCACTTCAGGGGCCTTGCAAGCTATTGGGCTGTGCCTTATGGCGAGACCACCGCGAAAAACGGCAAATGGCGCACCGGCCCCGGCATAGCGCTGGTCAATGCCCTGAAGGGATGGTTTCACAACCTTGAGTTCATAGCGGAGGATTTGGGCTATGCAACGTCCGATGTGGAAAAGCTTTTGAAGGAATCCGGCTTTCCCGGCATGAAGGTGCTGGAATTTGCCTTCGATTCCCGCGATTCCAGCGGATATCTGCCTCACGCCTACATCGAGAACTGCACCTGTTATACGGGTACCCACGACAACAGCCCCATAGCCCTATGGCGCGAGGAGGCTGCCCCGGAGGATATAGCTTACTGTGAAAAGTACCTCGGGCTGAATAAAGAAGAGGGCTTCAACTGGGGCATGATAAGGGGAGGAATGGGCTCGGTTGCGCGGCTTTTCGTGGCGCAGATGCAGGACTACCTTGAGCTTGGCGCGGGCTGCCGCATGAACAAGCCCAGCACTCTCGGCGGAAACTGGGAATGGAGGCTTCTAAGCGGCGAGCTGACGGACAGCCTTGCGGACAGGATATATGATGCGGTGCGCATTTATGGCCGTATAGACAGAAAAAAGGACGAGAGTAAAAGCGAATAATGCGCAATATAAAAGAGAAGGCCGACGGGCCTTCTCTTTTTGTTGCGCCTTACGCAGGAATGAGCAGCGTTTCGCCGGCGATGATAAGATCCGGATTGGCAATGTTGTTTAGACGCACAAGCTCCTCCACCGTGGTGTTAAACCGCCGGGCTATGGAAGAAAGGGTATCGCCGGGCCTGATGACGTATGTCATAACGCCGCCGGAAAGGTAGGGCTTGAGCTGCGCCCAGGTGCGCCTGCCCGCTATGCCGTCAGGAGAAAGGCCCTTTGCCCTCTGGAAGGCCACCAGTGCGTTGTGGGTACGCGTGCCAAATACGCCGTCTATGGCGCCGGGATCGAAGCCGGCGTTGTACAGGGCGGTTTGCAGTATTACCACCAGCATACCCCTGTCGCCGCGCCTGAGGTATATGTTGTCGTAATTGATGAAGGGGGCTATGGCCAGCCATGTATCCCTGTTGGCCACGCCGGTTTCTGGCAGCCGTGCCGAGCGCTGGAAGGCGCGCAGGGCCGCCTGGGTCTTTGTGCCGAAAAGGCTGTCTATGGTACCGGGGGAGTTGCCGGAAGCCTCCAACGCCTGCTGGAGAATCCTTACCATATTGCCCCTGCTGCCCCTGCGCAGCACATCAGGGTCGCTCTCAAGGGCGAAGGGTTGTAAAAATTCCCATGTCCGCGGGCCGATTATGCCGTCCTGCCTGAGCCCGAGCACCCGCTGGAACTGTTTCACCGCGCGCTCTGTGTTGGAACCGAATATGCCGTCTGCTCTGCCGGGGGCATACCCCGCACGGATGAGGGCGGTCTGGGCGGTACGCACGTCGTTGCCGGTGTCACCACGTTGTAATATTCTCATTTTTGCACCTCGCTGATATCGCGCGTTTTCCGCGCTTTATACTGCCAATGTATGCGCGAGGGGTGGCAAGTGTGCTCACACCAGCTGGAACAGGTAAAATTTAAGATAATCAGTTTCGGGTACGTTCATAAGCGTAGGGTGGTCCGGAGACTGCCTCCGGGCTTCTATGAGCTTCAGGGAAACGTCTGCGTCCCGCGCTGCGGACTGCACCATCTTAATGAACAGCTCGTTATCCATAAAATGCGAGCAGGAGCAGGTGGCAAGATAGCCGCCCCGGGGCAGCAGCTTCATTGCGCGGAAGTTGATCTCCTTATAGCCGCGTTCTGCCCCCTTTATGGCCTTGCGGCTCTTGGTGAATGCGGGGGGATCCAGTATGACGAAGTCATAATCTGCATGTTTATTGCAAAGTTCAGGCAGAAGGTCGAATACATCTGCCACGATGAAATCCATCTTGTCAATAAGGCCGTTGCGCCTTGCGTTAAGCTTTGCCATCTCTATGGCGGTATCGGATACGTCCACGGCGGTTACGCGATCAGCGCCGCCCAATGCTGCATTCAGGGCGAAGGAACCGGTGTGTGTAAAGCAGTCCAGCACCTTTTTGCCTGCGGCTATCTTGGCCACGGCCTGACGGTTGTATTTCTGATCAAGGAAAAAGCCGGTCTTTTGCCCGTTCTCCACATCTACCTCGTACTGTATGCCGTTTTCGGTTATCCCGGTGATAGGGGAGGGAGGCTGGGGCAGATAATCAGCCAAGTACCAGCCCTTGCCTCTATCCAGGCCCTCGAGCTCACGGATAGCTGCGTCGTTGCGCTCGAATATGCCGGCGATGCCTACGCCTTCCTGTGCGAGCTGCTTTACGAGCTGGCGGTATACGGTATCCTTTACCCTTTCCATACCTATGGAGAGAACCTGAGAGACGAGAATGTTTTCGTAGCGGTCTACGGTAAGGCCAGGCAGCCCGTCCGCCTCGCCGAATACCAGGCGGCAGCAGTGATAGTCAGTAGGGCCCATTACGGTCCTTCTGTATGCGAGGGCGTACTGTATCCTGCGGGCAAAGAACTCATCTCCGAAGGTCTCGTTTGCGTTTGAGGAAAGGAGGCGTATACGTATTTTGCTCTTGTAGCTTATAAAGCCGGTGCCGAGATAAGATCCCTTTTCAGAAAATACGTCTACAAGAGAGCCGTTTTCGGGCTCGCCTTCAAGATTAAGCACCTCGGCGTCATATACCCATGGGTGGCCCAGACGGAGGGAGTTTTCTGCTTTTTTTGTTATGGTAGCCGCGGGGAAGTTTCTTGCCTGTTTCATAATAAACGGAAGCGATCCTTTTCTGTTTTATCTTACATATAATATCATAAAAACTGCCCGCGTACAAAGCTGTATGCGGGCTGAATGTTTTCTTAACGTGGAAAGAGGGGATTACAAGGGCAGAATGCGGCCTGCGCCATTTTCAAGGGCCCTGTCGAAAATCAGTTTGGCTACTGCCATATCGAATACGGATATGCCGATGTTAGAGCAGACAATGATCTCGTCCTTGCTGGTACGGCCCTCTTTAAGTCCTGCGATTATCTCGCCGGTCTCGCATACGATGTGAGGCAGTCCCTCGGGGAAATAGCCCATGGAGGCAAAGAGCTCATGCTCGTCTATGCTGTCCACGATATACTTGTCGGCGTCCCGCTGTATGCTTGCTTCCCAGAAGCTGTTCAGATCCATTGGGAATATGGTCTGACCCGGGCGTATCCAGTCCTTTCTTACGATGTTGTAGGTCTCACGGGTGATCTTTGTTGCGGAACACAGGGCTTCGCAATTGTCCACTACCTCCTTGGGATCCGCAGCCTTAATGAGCTGGATATGGGAGGGGACTTCGGCGCCGACATTGTCTATGAGCTTATCCATCATGGGGGCGTAAGAGTCGTAGATGTATATCTTCTTAAGCTTCTTCAGGGTCTTTACTATGAAGCGGACGTGGCCCTGACCCTGTACGCCGCAGCCGAACATACCGAAGGATTCCGCATCGGGGCAGAGGGCTTCTGCAGCGACTGCGGTAACGGCAGGAGTACGCATTGCGGTGACCCATGCGCCGTCCATTATGGCCATGGGGTATCCGGTGATGAGCTCGTTGAGCACCAGAACGGAAGAGGTCTGAGGGAGGCCCCAGTCCTTGGGATTGCGGGGGTAGCACTCTATCCACTTGCACCCCATCGCCATCTGGCCGGGGACATAGGCGGGCATAGCGTGGTAGAATACGTCGTCGTGAGGGTGTACACCTATCTTGGCGGGCATTTCGTATTCTTTTTTGCCGTGTGCGATAAATGTCTTGCGTACGGCTGCTATTGTGTCCTCCACAGTGGGGCCGTTCTCCATGCACTCGGCCTTGGTCAGGTACAGCGCTTCGCTGCCGATCTTCACATGCTGTTCGATCCTCTTCTTTTCTGCGAGCAGTTCCGGGGTGTAAGCCATTTTGTTTTCCTCCTGTATTATATATGTGAGAGGTTTTATAATGATCCTGTTAAAACTCTCACAAAAATAATCGCGATTAGTTATTGGCCGAAATAAAGCCGGTTAAGCCCGGCGCTATTTTGGATAGATTTGGCTATTTCAGCCGGAAATAATCCATGATCTTGACAAGAGTAGCCATGAAATCGTCATGGTAACTCTTTGAAAGCTTCTCCGAAGGTTCCTTCTGCAATAGCTCCTTGAGGTATCCGAGAAAAAGGTGTATGGAGAAGCTGTTGAGAAACTTTGCGTCTTCCTCCGTGAACCATCCCTCGTCTACGCAGCGGGATATCATGAGATAGTCCCTGTTGTTGAAGCTGCCTTCGCTGAATATGTTGGCGATGGAGGGGGAGAGACCGGAAAGATCCTCGGGGAACATGGCGTAATAGTTCTTGATAATATCGTTCAGCATGCGGCTGTGGCGGCCGAAAAACAGGTTATCGAAGATTGGGCCGTTTGCGAAAGCGTGGCGGGAGAAGCAATCCCATACCGCTACGTGGGTCTGGTATGTAGTCTCGGATTTGGCGTAACACACCGCAACGTCGCCCAGATACGCGGTAAGGTAGCGCAGTGAGGCGTACGTCACCAGCTCGTCAAGATCCTTGAAGTATCGGTAGATGTTGGCGCTGTTGCAGCGCATATCCCGCGCAAGGCGGCGAATGCTCAAGGCTTCACGGCCTTCGGTCGATATTATACGGTAGGTCTCCTCGATGAATCGCCTTTGGGTAAGATCCTCTCGCATGAGGGCCCCTCCTTGATTTAGATTATAATCGCGATTATTTACTGAGTCAATATGTTATGTAATTAACACTATAATACTTTATTATGGCGGAAATAGCAATAACGCATAAGTGCTGTTAAAGGGATAATAACAATTTTTGCTTGCAATGTTCCGCGCAATGTGTTAAAGTGTCTCTGTTAGAAAAACAAGTGTACTTAAAATAAACACAAAAAGAGGAGAGTGTTTTTATGAAAGTGGCGTTATTGGGCTATGGGAACGTGGGCGGCGGTGCTTACGACATAATATGCGAAATGAAGGGTGGCCTGGCTGTAAAGCACATTCTTGCCCGCAGCATAAGGCCCGGCATGGAAGCCGTCATGACCACCGACTTTAAGGATATATTAAACGACGAAGAGATTGACATAGTGGCTGAAACAATAGGCGGACTGCATCCGGCCTATGAATATGTGACGGAAGCTTTGAAGGCTAAAAAGCACGTAGTCAGCGCCAACAAGCAGCTCATATGCCACTACTATAGCGAGCTTATGGCGTTGGCCGGGGAAAACGGCGTGCAGCTTCGGTTCACCTCCTCGGCAGGGGGCGGTGTACCCTGGCTTTTCAATCTCATACGTGCCAAGCGATGTGATGAGATAACCGAGATATCCGGCATTATGAACGGTACCACCAATTTTATACTATACTCCATGACAGAAAAAGGACTGCCATTTGGCGCGGCGCTTTCAGAGGCTCAGCGGCTGGGCTATGCCGAAGCAGATCCTTCCGCGGACATCGACGGCAATGACGCCCAGCGCAAGTGCGCCATATCCGCTTCAGTTGCCTTTGAGGGGGCGGTGGCGGAGGACAGCGTGGACGTGTTCGGCATACGGCATATAACGGATAAGGATATAAGAGCTTTTAAAAAGATGGGCAGGGTCTGCAAGCTAATGGTAAAGGCGAAGAAGCATAAAGACGGCATAAGCGCATACGTGGAGCCTGCGCTGCTGCCGCTCTCGGCTCCCGAAAGCAGCGTGACCATGAATTTTAACATGACTACGCTCGTGGGCAAAAACATAGGCAGGCTGAGCCTTATGGGCCAGGGGGCAGGGAAATACCCCACCGGCAGCTCGCTGGTGCAGGATATGCTGGACATAAAGTGCAACGCAATAGGCCCGTGCGCGCCGAAGAAAGCCATACGTGCAGATAATTCGCTGGAAAGGCACAGCTACTATCTCCGTACCTCGGCCATCACTGCGGAACTGCGGCAGCTCGGACAGATGGTAAACGGCGAGTACATCATAACCGAGCCACTGACTGTTTCCGAGATGCACGCGATGGCGAAGAGGCTTCAGACGAGCGACCCGGATATGTTTTTCGCAGGCATCGAATAACGAATGAAAATTCACAGGAGAATTGTATGATAAAGGTTTGCAAATTCGGCGGCTCATCGCTGACCTCCGGAGAACAGTTTAAGAAGGTCAAAGATATAGTTAAAGGCGACGAAACGCGTTGCGTGGTAGTGGTATCCGCCCCCGGAAGGCGGTTCGAAGGGGACAGCAAGATAACTGATCTTTTGTATCTTTGCCATGCCCACCTGAAGTACGGCGTGAGCTATGAGAGCATATTTGAGCTCATAGAGCAGAGGTACTGTGAGATAAGGTCATACTGCGGCTTGTCCTGTGACCTGGATTCGGAGTTTGAACTGATACGTTCCAAAATGTGTAAGCGCATGAACGTGGACTACCTCGCTTCCCGGGGCGAATACCTGAACGCCAAGCTCATGGCCGAGTATCTGGGAGCTGAGTTTGCGGACGCAAAGGATTGGCTGTTCTTCGGTTACGATGGCAAGGTGGACTTCCATAAAACCAACGATGCACTGAGAAAGATAATTTCCGAAACCCCAAAAGTGGTTATCCCCGGCTTTTACGGAGCCATGCCTGACGGCAGTATACGAACCTTCTCCCGGGGCGGCTCGGACATTACGGGCGCCATAGCGGCGGCTGCCATAGGGGCGGGAGCATACGAAAACTGGACGGACGTTTCCGGAATACTCATGGCGGACCCGAGGATATTCAGCAATCCCAAGAGCATAGAGAAGATAACCTACGCAGAGCTTCGGGAAATGTCATACATGGGTGCCGAGGTGCTGCACGAGGAGGCGGTTTTCCCGGTGCGCAAGGGCGCGGCGACAAACGCTGTACAGATAGCCGAACTGCTCATATAAATTTCGCCCAAGCGACTTTGTCACTTGGGCGATTCTGTAGAAAAAAACCGGGGTTGATAAGGGGCCGCGGCCCCTTATGCTTAATCCGGCTCTGACGACATGTGCGTCAGAACGGATGAAAACCCAAAGGGTTTCGTACTTTGCGGGTTTTGCCGCCCGGGAGCGAATGCGAGAGGCAAAACCCGTAAAAACTCGAAAAAGTGGCGGTAAGCCACTTTTTCGAAAGCCTCGCCCAAGTGACTTTGTCACTTGGGCGATTCTCATATTGTACGGGTTTTAGTCACGGGCTCTGGTCTTTACTTCTTCCAGTATCTTTTCCTTGAAGGCGTCGAGAGTCATTGCGCCCAGGTCGCCGCCCTTGCGGGAGCGGACGGATACAACGCCGTTTTCAACGTCGCGGTCGCCTACGACCAGCATGTAGGGGATACGCTGGAGCTGTGCTTCGCGGATCTTATAGCCCAGCTTTTCGTTGCGGTGATCAACTTCTACACGCAGACCGAGCTCGTCAAGCTCGGAAGCGACATTGTCGCATACCTGGGCGGTACGGTCGGTAAGGGGCAGCACCTTCACCTGTACGGGAGCCAGCCAGGTGGGGAACGCGCCTGCGAAGTGCTCGGTGATAACGCCTATGAAGCGCTCGATGGAGCCCAATACGACGCGGTGTATCATTACGGGGCGGTGCTTTTGGCCGTCCTCGCCTACGTACTCAAGATCGAACCTTTCGGGCATCTGCATATCCAGCTGGATAGTGCCGCACTGCCAGGTACGGCCCAGGGAGTCGGAAAGATGGAAGTCAAGCTTGGGGCCGTAGAAGGCGCCGTCGCCCTCGTTTATGACGTAGCTCTTGCCCATATGCTCTATAGCCTTCTTGAGGGTATCGGTGGCAAAATCCCAGGTCTCCTTCTCGCCGATATGATCCTCCGGCATGGTGGAAACTTCGATCTGATAGGTCAGGCCGAAGGTGGAGTAAACTTCATCGAACAGACGCACTACGTTCTGTATCTCATGCTCCATCTGATCCCAGGTCATGAAGATGTGGGCATCGTCCTGAGTGAAGCAGCGAACGCGGAACAGGCCGTGGAGCGCGCCGGAAAGTTCGTGGCGGTGTACAAGGCCGAGCTCAGCCATGCGAAGAGGCAGCTCGCGGTAGGAATGGGGCTCAAGCTTGTAGACCAGCATGCCGCCGGGGCAGTTCATGGGCTTTATCGCGTAATCCTCGCCGTCTATTACGGTGGTGTACATGTTGTCCTTGTAGTGATCCCAGTGGCCGCTCCTGTGCCACAGTTCCTGATTGAGAATTATAGGAGTGGAGATTTCCACATAGCCGTATCGCTTATGCACCTCGCGCCAGTATTCGAGCAGGGTGTTGCGCAGCACCATGCCCTTGGGGAGGAAGAAGGGGAAGCCGGGGCCCTCCTCCATGAGGGCGAACAGGCCGAGCTCCTTGCCCAGCTTGCGGTGGTCGCGCTTCTTGGCCTCCTCGATGCGGGTGATGTACTCCTCAAGGTCGGCCTTCTTTTCAAAAGCGGTGCCATATATGCGCTGAAGCATCTTGTTCTTTTCGCTGCCGCGCCAGTATGCGCCTGCAACGCTCATGAGCTTTACGAATTTTACCTTGCCGGTGTTTTCAACGTGGGGGCCGGCGCACAGGTCGGTAAAGTCTCCCTGACGGTAGAAGCTTATTATAGCGTCCTCGGGCAGATCCTGAATAAGCTCTACCTTATAGGGCTCGCCTTTTTCTTCGAAGTACTTTATAGCGTCGGCTCGGGGCATCTCAAAGCGTTCAAGGGGCAGCGCCTCGGCGATTATCTTCTCCATCTCCTTCTGGATCTGTTCGAGATCCTCCGGAGTGAAGGGCTCTGCGTCAAAGTCATAGTAGAAACCGGTGTCAATGGCGGGGCCGATGGCCAGCTTTGCCTCGGGATGTACCCGCTTTACGGCCTGGGCAAGTATATGGGCGGCTGTATGGCGCATGGTCCAGCGGCCGTCTTCATCTTCCCATGTGAGGAGCTTAATGCTGTGGTCGCCTGAAATGGGGCGGAAGGCGTCCGCCCTGCTGCCGTCTATCTCGGCGGCAAGTGTGGCTTTCCTGAGGCGTGGGCTGATGGACTCAGCTATCTGAAGGGCGGTCATGCCGTCTTCGTATTGCTTTACGGAGCCATCGGGAAAAGTGATATTCATGGTGTTCCTCCTTATATGATGTAAATCAAGCCTTGCGGATAATATAAAAATGCCCGCCCCAAGCTCGAAGCAAGGGACGGACAAATTCAAACATATCGGTTATCCGCGGTTCCACCCTAATTGGCATAAAACCCACTTTATAAAGGCTGTATCGCGCCCAAAGCGAACCGCAGTAGCGGGGCGGTATTCCCAGGCGCCGCGCCATGAAAGAGCTTTCAGCCAGCGACCCTCTCTCTCTTGATGACGCCTTTGCGTTGGTACTTGACCCGTATCGACCCACGATAAAATATAAAATATGAATTGATTATATGCCCGTCCGGTACCTTTGTCAAGGGCGGCTATGGGAAAAATTACTGGCAGGTCAAAGCCCTGATTATACACATAATATGCTCGTGCGCCGAAAAAAGCGCGGCTGATATGAGCGGGAACCCATAGGGAAAGCCCGGCATATGATGCAGGTATAGCGGGATAAGGAGAGTAAGGTGCTATGGCGGTGTGCTCGGTGGGCACTACGAAATACGAGGCGGATATAGGCAGGCTCATGGAGCGGCGGCTCGACAGGCTGGGCGGCGGTATCTCACCCGAGTGCGGGCGTGGCTTTGCAGAGGCTTCAATAGAGGGCGGGGCACAGCTTGCGCAGTGGTGCGAGGCTGTAGCCGAGCTGCTGCTCATGGATCTTGCCCAGTTTGAGATAGCCTATATGGTAAACGGGCTGCCCCTTACGCTGGAGGAAAAAAAGGCTGTGCTGCCCGAGGCCATATGCATGGCAAAGCGGGCCTCAGGCCTGGAAAAATTGCAGGGCGAGCTGATGGATTACTTTGAGGGCAACAGCTACCTTTCTCTCGAAGGGTATATACGCTTCCGAATGCAGGACTACCGCAGACAGTGGGAGAGATGCGTATACGCCGCAGCTGACGAGATGCTGCTCAACGACGAGTATACCGAGCTGCTCAAAGTGCTGTCCGCGTTCGTAAAGCTGCGTTCATCGGGCGCGGGCGAGGTGTATGTGATACTCAATCCCGACGGCAGCTGTACCTTCACAGATGACAACGACGTGAGGATAGATTACGAACAGTGCAGCGAGGAGGGAATAATGAGCGTACTGGTAGGCCTTTCTCCGGATCGTATTACGGTATACGATCTTTCGGGGGGCAGGAGCGCGGAGCTTTACGATAACCTCATTCGCGTTTTTGACGACAGGGTAAGGTTTTTCAGATAGACCCAGGGTTATATAAATGATATAATCATTATGGGGGGAAGCTTCCATGAATGATATCATAGCGGAAAAATTAAAACTGCTGCCTGACGAACCGGGCGTATATAAGATGTACGACGGCAGCGGCGAGATAATATATGTGGGCAAGGCCGTGAACCTCAAAAACAGGGTGCGGCAGTATTTTCAGCATACCCCGAAGCCTCCCAAGGTGGAGGCCATGGTTTCCCATATCGAGGATTTTCAGTATATCATAACATCGAACGAGACAGAGGCGCTGACGCTGGAGAGCAATCTCATAAAGGCGCTCATGCCGCGTTATAACATTCTTTTAAAGGACGACAAGCATTTTCCGTATGTAAGGCTGGATACAAAGCAGGATTTTCCACGGTTTGAAGTCGTGCGCAAGGTCAAAAAGGACGGCGCGAAGTACTTCGGCCCTTATCTTTCGAGCCTGAGCCTGAAGGATGCGCTTACGGCCATACGGGATATATTTCCGGTCAGGCACTGCAAAAAGGATATCCATAAGGCCATCGCCCGCAATGAGCGCCCCTGCCTCATGTACCACCTGGGCAAGTGCTGCGCCCCGTGCAGCGGCAAGGTCAGCCGGGAGGAATACCACAGGCTGCTGGAAAGCGTAAGCAGGTTCCTTGAGGGGCATACCGGCCCCATAATCGAGCTGCTTACTGAACAGATGCAATCTGCCTCGGAAAATATGGAATACGAGAAGGCAGCCCAGCTTCGGGACAGGATAAAGGCCATAAAGAGCCTTGCGGAAAAGCAGCAGGCCATATCCGTTACCGGCAGCGAGCGGGACATATTCGCATTCGTGAAGGATCAGGAGGATTCGGTGGTATTCGCCCTGTTTGAGCGGGGCGGCAAGATAATCTGGGCCGAGAGCATGAGCATAGCCTGCGGCGGAGAGACCACGGGCGAGATAATGGCCTCCTTTCTCAAGCAGCACTACGCTGACGGTGCGCCTGTGCCAAAGGAGATAGTGGTGAGGGACATGCCGGAGGAGAAGGAGGCGCTGTCCGAATGGCTAAGCGAGAACCGTGGCAGCAAGGTCGAGATAACCTGTCCTCAGCGGGGCGAAAAGAAAAAGCTTGCCGAAATGGCCTACCGGAACGGCGTTGAAGCCATACAGAAGGCGCGGGAGCTGGAGCACAGGAGCTGGGAGCGGGGCGAGGGCGCCATGCTGCGGCTATGCGAGATAATAGGCCTGGACGAGATGCCCGAGCGCATGGAGTGCTACGACAACTCACACATACGCGGAAGGGATACCGTATCCGGCATGGTGGTGTTCATAAACGGCAAGAGTGCGCCAAAGGAATATCGCCGCTTCCGAATAAAAGAGGAGGTCAACGGCGACGATTACATGGCGATGCGGGAGGTGCTTACGCGGCGCTTCCAAAGGGCGAAGGATGGGGACGAGAAATTCACGCGCCTGCCCGATCTTCTGGTAGTGGACGGCGGCAGGGGGCAGCTCAACGTGGCGCTTGAGGTGCTGGAGGAATTTGGCCTTTCACATATCCCCGCCATAGGCCTTGCGGAGCAGAACGAGGATATAATACTGCCGGATAAGGAGGAGCCCATACGCCTTTCACGCAGGGATCCGGCGCTGCACATACTGGAACGCATAAGGGACGAGGCTCACAGGTTTGCTATAACCTATCACAGGAGCCTCAGGGCGAAAAACGCCCTGATGTCGGAGCTGGACGGCATAGATGGCATAGGCCCAAAGCGTAAGCGGGCTCTTTTCGACGCCTTCATAACGTCAGAAAATATAAGAAACGCATCGATTGAGGAGCTTTGCGGCGCAAAGGGAATGAGCAAGCCCGCGGCGGAAAAGGTATTCGCGCATTTTCACCCGGAGGAACGGCAAGAAGAAGGAAAGGACGATCAAAAGACATGTACAGGCTTATAGCGCTGGATATAGACGATACCATAACCCTCAACCCGAGGGTAGTCCCAAATGAGATAATCGAGGCCGTAAGAAAGGCAAAGGAGCACGGCATACACGTGACCGTGGCCACCGGGCGCGGATGGCTGGGCTCGAAGCTTATAATAGATCAGCTCGGCATAACCGATCCCGTTATAAACTACGGCGGCGCAATGGTGACCGATCCCGGGACAGGCAGGGCTTTGCACGCCCATGAGATACCGCCGGAGCTTGTTACGGAGGTTCTCGGGGAGGCGAAGACACTGGGTATACACGCCCATATCTATCAGGGTGACAAGGTGATAGCCGAGGAACCCAATCCCTATGTGGAGGGCTACGCCGAAAAGCTGGATCTGCCCTGCGAATACGATCCGGATATAATGAAAAAGACCTGGTACAACGTGCCGAAGGTCCTCATGATGACTACCGACGAGAAGGCGCAGAGGCTTATACCGGAGTTTCAGAAAAAATACGCGGGAAAGCTAAAGGTATCCGGTTCCAGCAAGGGCTTTATAGAGTTCAACAACCCTGCCGCCCACAAGGGCGCCGGCCTTGAATGGGTGGCGGGATATCTGAGCATAGCCCAAAAGGACACCGTGGCGGTGGGCGATAATTCGCTCGATCTGGAGATGATACGCTGGGCGGGCCTCGGCTGCGCAGTGGATAACGGGAAGCCGGAGGTAAAGGAAGCTGCGGATCTTGTGATACCCTCGTGCGCGGACTTCGGGGTGGCACGGCTCATCGAATGCATAATAAACGGCAAGGTATAGCTTTACGGAGGACAGTATGGCGGTAGAGGTAAGCGTAAGGGAAATATGCGGCGAGCTTGAGATAACTGCCCTTGAGCCGGGCAGCGGGAGCATAAGCTTCCAGACTCCAGAGATAAGCCGGCCCGGCTTGCAGTTTACGGGCTTTTATGAAAAATTCTCTCCAAAGCGGGTGCAGCTCATAGGCAACGCGGAGATGTACTATCTTTACAGCCTGACGCCCGAACAGCTTGCGGACAGAATGGAGCGGTTCATGGGGCTTCATGTTCCATGCATAGTTTGCGCCCGCGGCAACAAGCCCCCGGAGATACTGCTTGAAAAGGCGAGGCACTACGGCGTGCCGGTATTCATTACAAACCGTACCACCGACAGGGTGGGCCACGAGATATCCAGCTTCATACAGAAAAAGCTGGCACGGCGCATACTGCTCCATGGAGAACTCATGGATATATACGGAACCGGTGTGCTGATAAGGGGTGAAAGCGGCCTGGGCAAGAGCGAGACGGCGCTGGACCTGATACAGAGCGGGCACAGGCTGGTAGCGGACGATGTAGTGGAGGTATCCCGCCTTGAAGAGCGGCTGGTGGGCCGCGCTCCCAACGCCACAAAGCACATAATGGATGTCCGTGGCATTGGCATAATAGACGTGCGGTATCTTTACGGCATGAGCGCCATACTGCCCGAGAAGGATATAAACTTAGTCATAGATCTGAAGAAGCTTGAAGAGTATCTGGATACGGAAGAAAAGGCCGTAGACGCAATGGATATACTTGGCCTGCCGGTGCCGCTTACGCCGCTGCCCATAAGCCCGGGACGTAACGTTGCGGTGCTGGTAGAGGTGGCTGTGCGCAATTTCAGACTGAAGCATATGGGCTTTGACTCTGAGCGAGAATTTGAACTGAAACTGAAATAGCTTTGGAAGGAGAAATATATGTATCAGGTGGGCGTGGATATAGGCGGCACAAACATCGCCATGGGACTTGTGGACGAGGCGCTGGAGGTAGTGCAGCGGGAAAGCATGCCCTTTGAAATAAAGGGCGGCGGAGAGCGCACGGCAGAGATAATACACGAAGGTACGCTCGCAATGCTCAAAAGGCAGGGCGCCGGGTTATATGATCTGGATAGCGTGGGCGTGGTCGTTCCGGGCAGCATAGATCCTGCGGGCAGCGTCGTCATAAACGCATATAACCTGAATTTTCACAACGAGCCACTGAAGGCCAGGATACAGAAGCAATTCGGCGATATCCCGGTATTCCTCGCGAACGACGCTGACGGTGCGGCGCTTGCGGAGCTTCACAAGGGAGCCTTCGTGGGCTGCAGGACCGCCGTGCTGTTTACTCTGGGTACTGGAGTGGGTGGCGGCCTCATACTGGGCGGCAGGATGTTTCACGGCGGCCTTGGCAACGGCTGTGAGCTGGGCCATGCGCTGCTGGTAAGCGGCGGAGAACAGTGTACCTGCGGAAATAAGGGCTGTATAGAGGCATACTGCTCCGCCACCGCAATAATACGCGATGCCATAAGGGCCATGGAAATGCACCCCGACAGCCTGCTCTTTGAGCGCACGATGGGTAAGCCTGAAAGCATGAACGCCAAGATCGCTATCGACTGCGCCAGGGAGGGGGACAGTGCCGCGTTGGAGGTGTTCCATAATTTTGTGGATCACCTGGGCTCTGCGGTGGCTTCAATGATAAACCTGCTGGACTGTGAGCGGGTGGCAATAGGCGGCGGGGTTTCCGCCGCAGGGGAATTTCTCTTTGAACCTCTCAGAAAAAACGTACACGCGAAGAGCTTCTTTGAAAACCACGGCAGCGTAGTTCCGGCCGTGATGGGCAACGACGCGGGCATAATAGGCGCCGCGATGCTGAGACGCAACGAAGAATAATTTAGAAAATCGTTTAACTACCTTTTGACGGCAAATAATGTTTGGCATATAATATACTTAGGTAAACTTCTAAAATATAAGGCGGTGAAATCATGGTACCAACCCTCTCGATCGTTTTTATGGCTATATCAGCCATTGTGAGCATAGGCCTGCCTATAGCGCTGGGCATAATATGGCATAAGCGCACCGGCGCGAAGGCTTCATCGCTGTTCATCGGCGCAGCTGCGTTTGTGGTGTTTGCCATAATATTGGAAAACATATGCCACAGGCTCGTGCTGTACGGCAGCGGCTCCTGCGCCGCCTTCATGCAGTCCAACCTGTGGGCGTATGGGCTGTACGGCGCTCTGGCGGCGGGTGTGTGTGAGGAGACGGGACGGTTATGTGCCTTTAAGCTGCTCTTTAAGAAGAAGGACGACAGATGTGAGAGCGTTATGTACGGTATAGGACATGGCGGCGTGGAAGCGGTGATGGTATCCGGCCTTACCATGATAAGCTACATTGCAATCTCTGCGATAATCAACCTTTCGGGCGGCATGGCGGGTCTTACCGTTCTCGGCATCGGCGAGGATATGGCCTCCGTGCTGATGACCGCGTTTACCGGGACGAATCCGTTTATGTACCTCGTGAGCGTTATTGAGCGCATCATGGCGATGGCCTTCCATATTTCAATGTCGGTGCTGGTGTTCGCCGCGGTAAAGCAGAAGGGCAGGGGCTGGTATTATCCTCTTGCCATAGGGCTGCACGCGCTTCTCGACCTTGGGGCTATAGCCTATCAAACAGGCATCATAAAGAGCATTATCGCCGTAGAGGGCTATGTGCTGGTATTTACGGCGCTGTGCGTACTGTTGGCAGTTAAGGTATATAGTGGAATGACGCCGAAGCCGGAGTAAACCGTCAGCATTTATGGCAAGGTGGTCTGGAACTCATAAATGCCCGGCAGGCAGTAATGATAAAAAATAAATAAAATTTATACTGTTGACAAGGAATAACGCGCAGTATATAATACAACAAAATTAAACAGCGACTGGATAGAGGCGCAGCCGACAATATTAACCCTCAACAGCCACGCAGGGCGTTGACGGGGGGCTAAAGGGAAGGCTGCCGAAGGACGAAGGGCTATGCGGGCTCTGCGTACCTGGGCAGCGGGATAATATCCCGCTGACTGTCACAGCTACATCTGTGGAGTGCTATCATTCAAAAAGCCAAGAACGTTTTTATTTATGTTTATTGCGGCGGTCGGAGTGATGCTCCTGCCGCCGTTTAATTTAAAAATTTTAAGTTTTTCGGAGGAAAGAAAAATGCGCAGATTTCTGAGTTTGGCACTTGTATTGGTACTTTGTTTGTCCATGGCAGCTTGCGGCAAGAAGACTGAGGACAGCCTTTCGGACGGCGTGCTGACCGTCGCCATGGAGTGCGCCTACGCACCCTATAACTGGACACAGCCTACAGACGCCAACGGAGCCGTAAAGATAAAGGACAGCAACGACTACGCCTACGGCTACGACGTTATGATGGCAAAGAAGATAGCGGCAGCTCTTAATGCAGAGCTTGAGATAGTAAAGCTGGACTGGGATTCCCTCGTTCCGGCGGTACAGAGCGGAGTTGTTGACTGCGTAATAGCCGGTCAGTCCATAACCTCTGAGCGTAAGCAGATGGTGGACTTTTCCGAGCCCTACTACTACGCTTCCATAGTGACCCTCACCTCCGCTGACGGTAAGTATGCTAACGCCGCATCTGTTGCCGATCTCGCCGGCGCTACCTGCACCAGCCAGATAAATACCGTTTGGTACGATACCTGCCTGCCCCAGATAGCAGATGCCAACATACTTCCCGCGCAGGAGAGCGCGCCTGCAATGCTGGTTGCCCTCAACAGCGGCCGCTGCGATCTGGTAGTCACAGATATGCCTACCGCCATGGCTGCCTGCGTAGCTTATCCTAACTTCAAGCTCCTTGACTTTTCCGGCACTGACGGTGACTTTGAGGTATCCGAGGAAGAGATAAACATCGGCATCTCCATGCGGAAGGGCAACGCTGCGCTGTGCGAGGCCATAAACGGTGTGCTGGCAACCATGACGGTGGACGACTATACCGCGATGATGAACGACGCCATAGCAGTACAGCCTCTGAGCGAATAATATGTTGACCTTTGACGGGGAGAATAATAATGAACAGCTTACCTGATGATTTCTGGGGAAGGGTAGTATACCTTCTCCAGCAATATGGCCCGAGCTTTTTAAGGGGCGCGGGCACCACCATGCTCATAGCCGTGATATCCACGGCTGTGGGCTGCCTCATAGGCTTTGGCGTGGGGATAGTGCAGACTACGCCTACCGACAAAGCGCACCCTGTGAAGTACTTCCTTATGAAAGTCGTCCGCTTCCTGCTGGACGCCTATGTGGAGATATTCCGCGGCACACCCATGATGGTGCAGGCCATGTTCATATATTACGGCCTTGCCCAGCTCTTCAATATACACCTCGGCACAATGGAGGCGGCGCTGTTCATAGTTTCCATCAACACGGGCGCGTATATGGCGGAAACAGTACGCGGCGGCATACTCTCCATAGATCCGGGACAGACTGAGGGCGCCAAGGCCATAGGCATGACACACGTTCAGACCATGAACGCTGTGATATTGCCACAGGCGCTTCGGAACATTATGCCCCAAATAGGCAACAACCTGATAATCAACATCAAGGATACCTGTGTGCTGAGCGTAATAGGCACAGTGGAGCTGTTCTTCGCCACAAAGAGCGTGGCGGGCGCCATGTATACCTACTTCGAGGCCTTCACCATAACTATGGCGATATACTTCGTGCTTACCTTCTCCTGTTCACGGCTCCTTCGCCTATGGGAGAGCAAGATGGACGGTCCGGACAGCTACGAGCTTTACGACCTTGCGACGACGGATACTTTGGCTCACACCACCGGCCTTTACAGCTATCCTAAAAAGCCTCGGGAAAATACCCAGAACAACGACATAAGGGACGGGGGCAGGTAACAATATGAGTGAAACTATTCTTACGATAAGCCACCTCCGCAAGGACTTTGGCAGCAACCAGGTATTGAAGGATGTGGACTTTCAGGTGGAAAAGGGAGACGTCACCTGCATAATAGGCGCGTCAGGCTCCGGCAAGAGCACCCTGCTCCGCTGCATAAACCTGCTGGAAACCCCTACCTCGGGGGAGATACTCTTCCACGGGCAGAGCATACTGACGGGCAAAGTCGATCGGTGCGCCTACAGGGCAAAGGTAGGCATGGTGTTCCAGTCCTTCAACCTCTTCAACAATATGACAGTGCTGGAAAACTGTATGGTAGGCCAGACGATGGTGTTGAAGAAGGGCAAGGAAGAGGCGCGTCAGGCGGCAATGCTGTACCTTGAGCGGGTAGGCATGGCTCCGTATATAAACGCCAAGCCCCGGCAAATTTCGGGCGGTCAGAAGCAGCGCGTAGCGATAGCCCGGGCATTGGCCATGGATCCCGAGATACTGCTCTTTGACGAGCCTACATCGGCCCTTGACCCGGAGATGGTGGGAGAGGTATTATCGGTTATGACGGATCTGGCCAAGACCGGCCTTACCATGCTGGTAGTCACCCACGAGATGGCATTTGCAAGGGCGGTATCCAGCAAGGTCGTATTCATGAACGACGGTGTGATACTGGAGCAGGGAGATCCCGAAAGCATATTTACAAACCCGAAGGAGCAGCGGACAAAGGAGTTCCTTTCCCGCTACATAAACGGTTAGCATGAATTACAAGGAGCACCTGATAGCCTGCGGCAAGCGGATGCTGCATTCCGGCCTCACGGTGGAAACATGGGGCAACATAAGCGTTCGCGACCCGGAAACCGGCCTTATATACCTGACTCCGTCGGGTATGCCGTATGACAGCATAACCGGGGAAGATATCGTGGTCATGCGGCCTGACGGCACTATTGCCGAAGGCTTCCGCAAGCCTACGGTGGAGTGGGCCATGCATCTTGGCATAATGAACGCCCGCAGGGACGTGAACGCCATAATACATACCCACCCAATATACTCTCAGGTGTTCGCAGTGCTGCATGAGGATATTCCGCCGGTCATAGACGAGGCGGCCCAGGCTATGGGAGGAGACGTAAAGACAGCAGAGTATGCCCTTCCCGGCACTAAGGAGTTGGCACAGAACGCACTTGCGGCCCTTGGAAACGGCGCAGCCTGCCTGCTTGCCAACCATGGCGCGGTATGTGTGGGCAAGGACGCTAACGCCGCCTTCAAGGTGTGCAATGTGCTGGAAATGACGGCCCACATATACTATATGGCTCGCAGCATAGGCGAGCCTGAGCCTATATCCCGTGAGAACGTAGAGTATATGAGGGACTTTGCTGCGAACCGTTACGGGCAGGATAAAAATTAAGTGAATACCCCACAATTTCACCGCAACGGAGCAAAAAACCGCTGCGGCGTTATTTTTGGGCGTTTTACTGAATACGGCGGGATTTGAACGTACCGGAGGGCAAGCCAAACGGCTACGGCAACGATGTAATAAATACCTCAATATGGCATTGAAAAAGGGCTTCGGGCGGGCGATAATATAAATAGAATTTACCCAAAGCGTAAAAGAAAGGTTCAATATATATGAAACAGTTCGACGTAACCGGCATGAGCTGCGCCGCGTGCAGTGCCAGAGTAGAAAAGGCCGTAAAGGAGGTCCCCGGCGTAACTGAGTGCACCGTGAGCCTGCTGACCAACTCCCTGAGCGTAAATGGCAGCGCAGACGAGGGCGCCATAATCGCCGCGGTGGAAAGGGCGGGCTACGGCGCCTCTGCCAAGGGCGCAAATAAGGCGGCTCAGGAGGAAGAACTCAAGGATAAATCCACACCACAGCTCAAGCGGCGGCTCATATGGTCAGTAGGATTTCTGATGATACTCATGTACTTCTCCATGGGGCATATGATGTGGGGCTGGCCGCTGCCGAAATTCTACAACGGCAACCATGTGGCAATGGGCCTTACTCAGCTGCTGCTTACCGTGATAATCATGGTAATCAACCAGAGGTTCTTCATAAGCGGCTTTAAGGGATTCATACACCGGGCTCCCAACATGGATACGCTGGTATCACTGGGAGCTGCGGCGGCATTCGTGTACAGCACCTATGCGCTCTTTGCCATGACTGACGCGCAGGTAAAGGGCAATGAGGAGCTGGTCATGCACTATATGATGGAGTTTTACTTCGAGTCCGCCGCGATGATACTCACTCTGATTACCGTGGGCAAGACACTTGAGGCACGTTCCAAGGGCAAGACTACCGACGCGCTGAGAAGCCTAATCAGGCTGGCTCCACAGACCGCAATGCTTATAAAAGACGGCAAGGAGGTCATGGTCCCTATTGAGCAGGTGCAAAAGGGAGATATATTTGCTGTGCGCCCGGGCGAGAATATCCCAGTAGACGGCGTAGTTGAGGAGGGCTCCAGCGCCGTGAACGAGGCTGCGCTTACAGGCGAAAGCATACCTGTGGACAAAAATGTTGGGGACAGCGTTTCCGCAGCAACGAGTAATATTTCGGGATACATACGCTGCCGGGCTACCCGCGTGGGCGAGGATACAACGCTCTCGCAGATAATTGCCATGGTGAGCGACGCTGCCGCCACAAAGGCGCCTATTGCAAAAGTGGCCGATAAGGTCTCCGGCGTATTCGTGCCTGTGGTAATGGCCATAGCGGCGGTGACGACGGCGGTATGGCTGCTCCTGGGCCGTGAGGTGGGCTTTGCGCTTGCGCGGGGCATATCCGTGCTGGTCATAAGCTGTCCCTGCGCATTGGGCCTCGCCACACCAGTGGCCATAATGGTAGGCAACGGCGTGGGAGCAAAGAACGGAATACTGTTCAAGACGGCTGCCTCTCTGGAGGAAACGGGCCGGGTGCAGGTAGTTGCCCTCGACAAGACAGGCACTATAACCAAGGGCGAACCCAGGGTGACGGATATACTGCCCGGGCCGGGCGTAGCCGAAGACAAACTCCTCGGTCTTGCGGCGGCTCTTGAAGCAAAGAGCGAACACCCTCTCGCAAGAGCCGTAATGACCAAGGCAAAGGAGGACGGTATTAACGTAGCGGACGTAGCGGACTTCCGCATACTTCCCGGCAACGGTCTCAAATGCACCATGGGAGACAAAAAGCTGCTTGGCGGCAGCATGAGCTTTATATCCGGCCTTGTGAGCGTGCCCGAGGACATGATGAGACAGGCGGAAAGACTGGCGGATGAGGGCAAGACGCCGTTGATGTTCGGCCTTGGGGATAAGCTGCTGGGAATTATCGCCGTGGCGGACGTCATAAAGGAGGACAGCACGGAGGCTGTGAAGGAGCTTCGCAATATGGGCATACGGGTAGTAATGCTCACAGGCGACAACAAAAAGACCGCCGAGGCAATAGGCAGGCAGGCGGGAGTAGATGAGGTTATAGCCGGAGTGCTGCCGGATGGCAAGGAGGCTGTGATACGCGGCCTTATGAAGCAAGGCAAGGTCGCCATGGTAGGCGACGGCATAAACGACGCCCCGGCGCTTACCCGCGCGGATACCGGTATAGCCATAGGTGCGGGTACTGACGTTGCCATAGATGCGGCGGACGTGGTGCTCATGAAGAGCAGCATTATGGATGTGGCGGGAGCAATACGCCTGAGCCGGGCAACGCTTCGCAATATACACGAGAACCTGTTCTGGGCTTTCTTCTATAATACCATAGGCATTCCCGTGGCGGCAGGAGCTCTGATACCTCTCGGCATAACGCTTAATCCCATGCTAGGCGCTGCGGCAATGAGCCTTTCCAGCTTCTGCGTTGTTACCAATGCCCTGAGACTCAATCTTGTGAACATACGGGACGCGAGGCATGATCATAAGACAAAGCCCGCCAAGGCCGTCCATGGGCCGGCGGAAAAGGAAGGACATACTGTCACACTTAAAATAAGGGGAATGATGTGCGGCCATTGCGAGGCGGCGGTAAGGAAGGCGCTGGAGGCCATACCGGGGGTCGCATCGGCAGCAGCCGACCACGAAAAAAGTATTGCGGTAGTTGACCTTGCAGTCCCCGTTGACGAGGCAGCCTTCAAAAAGGCCATAGAGGACGAGGGCTACGAGTACCTCGGCATCACAAAACAAAAAATATGAACAAAATATAAAATAACGGGCGGCACGCTTGCGGAAGGGGAGAAAGAGGGCCGCTTTGTATTGCGCGGGACTTGTGCATGAACATACTGTGATGGTATAATAACAAAATAGGTGAGAAATGTACTTTACCCGCAAATATGCTTTAATGTTTGTTTCAATGAAGGAAAGGACTTATCATGAGCAGCGATAACGTTATTTATTTTGACAACAGCGCCACCAGCTGGCCCAAGCCAAGGGAGACCGGCGAGGCAATGATGTACTATCTGAACGATGTGGGTGCCAACCCCGGCAGGAGCGGCCATAGCCGCAGCGTGGAGGCGGGCCAGATAGTGCTTAACGCCAGGGAGAACCTCTGCAGGCTTTTCAACGTCAAGCTGCCTCAGCAGATAGCCTTTACGAAGAACATAACCGAGTCGCTGAACTGCGTGTTCTATACAATGCTGAAGGGCGGCGACCACGTTATAACCTCCAGCATGGAGCATAACTCCGTAATGCGTCCCTTGCGCCATCTCGAAAAGACTGGAGTCATAGAGCTGACTGTGGTCAAGGCGGATTGCGAGGGCTATTGCGATCCTGACGACTTCGGCAAGGCGGTAAAGCCCAACACCAGGATGGTGGTAAGCACCCACAGCTCCAACGTTACCGGCACCATTCAGGATATCGCCGCCATAAGCCGCGCTGTTAAGGCAAAGAAGGACGACATCATAATGGTGGTTGATTCCGCCCAGAGCGCCGGCGCAATACCTGTAGACGTTCCCGCCATGGGCATAGACGTGCTGTGCTTTACCGGCCATAAGAGCCTTCTGGGCCCCACCGGTACCGGCGGAGTATACCTCAATCCCGCTATCACCCCGGAGCCCTTCATGCGGGGCGGCACAGGCAGCCTTTCGGATCTTGAGGAGCACCCCCTCTTTATGCCTGACGTTTGGGAAGCCGGTACCGGCAATCCTATGGGAATAGCCGGATTGGGTGCGGGCGTAGGCTTTGTGCTGAACAAGGGCGTAGAAAACATTGCCCGTGAGGAGACAGCGCTTAATCAGTACTTTATGGATGCCATAAAGGATCACGATATGGTGAAGATATACGGCCCTATGGACGCGAAGCGCAAGACTGCCGTAACAAGCATCAACATAAATGGCATGGTCTGCTCCACCGTTGGAGAGCAGCTCAACGACGCATGCGGCATTATGGTGCGTACAGGCCTCCATTGCGCGCCCGGGGCGCACAGGACCCTCGGCACCTTCCCGGAGGGCACCGTAAGGTTCTCCTTCGGCAACTTCTCCACCAAAGATCAGGTAGATGTGGCGGTTCAGGCCATACTGGCTCTGGCCGATTACGCGGCGGAAAACAAGGAGGACTGATACGATGGAACAAAAGCAGATAGGTGTTGTCACATTCTTCTCCTCTCAGCATGCCATAAGGGCTGAGGAGACACTAAAAGAGAAGGGCTATGAAGTGAGCCTCATGGCAGGCCCAAAGGAGATAAGCCCTAACTGCGGCGTAGCTCTCCAGTTCCAGCCCCAGTACAGGGACGAAGTAGAGAGCATACTCAAAGAAAAGGATGTGCTTTTTGAGGCGGTACACCTTTACACCCCTAAGGTAGAGAAGGGCATACTGAAAAAGCTCCTTGGCAAATAACGGAAGGATAAGATGAAGAAGATAAGGATAAGCGCGGTGACCGCCGGCATCATAATCGCCACTGTTGCGGTAGCCGCCCAGGTAATATTCGGCTTTTCCCACCCCGAGGCATACGGCGTCTGTCTTGTGTGCCACGGCAGGGATATGCTGGCACAGCTATACCAGACGGTATTCCATAAGGCCATGGATATGTCGGTATCCGCCCGCTCCGGCCCGGTGCTGACTGTCATAGGCATACTTGCGGGCGCGTTCATAGGCGCAGTATCCAGCGGTGAGTTCCGCTGGCAGTGGGTGGAAGGCAAGTTCGCTTCCTTTCTTCGCGGCATAGTCGTGGCCATTTGCGCCCTTATAATTTCCGGCTGCCCAATGCGGCTGATGATACGCTCCGCATACGGCGACGTAAAGGCGCTGCTGGGCGTCATAGCCCTTATGCTGGGCTGCGTGGTCGGCACTCTCATACTCAAGAAGCGCAGCCGCAGAAAGGACTAAGCACATGAGCAACCTTCTGATAACACTTTGTGTGGGCCTGATAATAGGATATGCAGCCCAACGCTCCCGCTTCTGCCTTATAGGCGGTGTGCGGGACTATATGATAGTCAAGGACAAGTATTTATTAAAGGGCATGTTCGCACTGCTCATCACGGCTGCGCTGCTGTTCCTGGCCCTGCACCTTCTGGGCGTCCATCAGGAGAACATGAAGAATTACCCCATGTTCATAAAGGACACCACAGACCAGCAGGTAATAGAGGCCTCTGCCTGCGCCAATACAAAGCCTCTGTATCTCTTCCTTAAGAAGGCCGGTGGGCTGAAGTTCAACAGGTGGGGCGCCAAGCTGGATCTCTCGGGCTATTGCACAATAGCGGGCGCGTTCATAATCGGCATACTGTCCGTATTGGCGGGCGGCTGCCCTCTCAGACAGCATGTAAAAGCCGCCGGCGGCAACAAGAGCGCCATCGTGTACCTTGGCGGCTTTTATGTAGGCGTAATAGTCTACATGCTGTTCCTCAACGATTTCTTCAAGGCGCTGTTTAAGTAGCAGGAATATAAAAGGACGGTCGGATTGAACTGACCGCCCTTTTTGTATGCCGTGATTTATTCCTCGTTATCGTCCGTTTCCTCGCTGGGCTTTAACGTTATGACGGCGGAGTCTATCTGGTGGGACTCGATTTTGTCTATGTGGACCGTCAGCTTATCCAGCTCAATGGTAATGTTCTGGGGACCGTCCACCGGTATCATGCCCAGCTTGTCAAACACCAGTCCGGTCAGGGTGTCATAATCGTCGGAGGCAAGCTCAACGCCCGTTTCCTCCTCAAGGTCGCAAAGCTCAACATTGCCAATCACGCGCCATGACGTATCGTCTATCTTCTCGATATGAGGATCTTCATTTTCCGGGTCGGCAGGTTCGTCGTTCAGCTCGCCTACCAACTCCTCTATGAGGTCGTTGAGGGTGATAATGCCCACCATACCGCCGTATTCGTCCAGAACTACAGCAAGGGAGTTGCGGGTATTCTTCATATCCCTGAAAAGTACGTCCGCTTTGATGGTTTCAGGCACGAAGTAGGCGGGGTGCACCGCTTCTTCAAGCACCTTTTCTTTGGTTCTGTCGGCTATGCGGAAGTAGTCCTTGGCGTTGAGTATGCCTATCACGTTATCCGTTGAGCCGTCGCATACGGGATAACGGGTATGGCGGCTTTCGTGTATTATCTCGTCCCACTCATCAAGCGTGTCGTCCGTCATCAGCGCGGTGACGTCCGTGCGGTGGGTGGCTATCTCGCCTGCCATTATGTCGTTGAACTCGAATACGTTCTGTATGAATTCCTTTTCCTGATGATCTATGGTGCCCTTTTCGCTGCCGGCGTCCACCATCATGCGTATCTCTTCCTCGCTCACGTTGTCGTCCGTCTCGTTGGGGTCTATGCCCATAAGACGCAGCACAAGATTGGTGGAAACGGAGAGCAGGCCGACTATAGGCCTGAATATGATGGAAATGAAGCTCAAAAGGCCGGATACTCCCAGCGCTATCTGTTCCGACTTCTTCATGGCGATGCGCTTGGGTACAAGCTCGCCGAATATGAGGGTGAAATATGAAAGTATAAGGGTTATGACCACCACCGCTATGTTTTGCAGGGTGTGGCGGGGCATAGTGACGCCAAGGGATATTATCCACTCCACCAGGGGGACGGAGAAGTTATCTGCCGCAAATGCGCTGCCTAAAAAGCCGGACAGGGTTATGGCTACCTGAATGGTGGCGAGAAAGCGCGCGGGCTCCTTTGCCAGCTTGTAAAGCTTCTTTGCCCTGCCGTTGCCGTCATCGGCCATGTGTTCAAGCTTGGTTTCGCTTATGGAGAGCACCGCTATCTCGGCGCTTGCGAAAATAGCGTTGAGCATGATGAGAACCAGCTGGAACAGCAACAATAGACCTATGGAATCGTCCATGACTTAAAACCTCAAACCTCTTTCTGAACTAAATACATTCAATGATATTTTTAATAAGCTTTGCCAAAACAACAATAAACATGACCTGCGCAAGAAGCTCTTTCGCAAACCATGTTTGTGCATCAAATGAGTATGGGATTTTTACTTCGCTTAGGGTTGGCGTCGTCATCGGCGTCCATGACCGAAGACCTCCTGTTAAGGCATAATGCTTATTATCGATTATAGCATTTTATTGAATTATGTCAATGGACATTAACGCCTTCCAGCCTCAGCAAAGCCAGCTTTTTGTCCAATCCTCCGGCGTAGCCCGTAAGGCCGTTTGAGCCAATCACCCTGTGGCAGGGGACTATTATGGATACAGGGTTGTGACCGACTGCACCCCCTACCGCCTGCGCGCATATGCGCCTGCCCGTCTGCTTTTCCAGCGTCCTTGCAATTTCGCCGTAAGTGACAGTATGTCCGTATGGTATCTCCATAAGCAGCTTCCATACCCTAATGCGGAAACTACTGCTGTTGAAGGATACCGGCGGCATTTCCATAGGGACATTTCCCTGGAAATAATCGTCAAGCCAGCGCACCGTCTGCCCGAATACCGGCAGAGCTTTTTCAGCGTGCTCCGCTTCAAGAGTGCTGCCGAAGTATTTTTGCCCTATGAACCACAAACCGGTCACGGCGCTGCCGTCCGAGGCTATGAGCATTTCTCCCAGCGGGGAGGAGTAGCTGCAAGTGTACTGCATAGTGTCGCCTCCGTAAGTCTGATGTAAGTATACCACCCGGCCGTGCCTATGGCAAAGGCGAACCCGATGTGATAATATAAGGCGATGAATCTGTTTAGGAGGCGGCTATGGCACAGGGCGGCTATACTAAGGAAATGGATAGGATAATAGCGTCACTTGAAGGGCGGCCGAGACTGCTTCTGCACGCTTGCTGCGCGCCATGCTCCAGCGCCGTGCTGGAGCTGCTGGACAGGCACTTTGAACTGACCATATTTTATTACAACCCCAATATCGCCCCTGATGAGGAATATCACCGCCGGGAGCAGGAGCTGGAATGCTTTCTTGAACAAGCGGGGTATCCGCATATAACCCTAATTGAGCCTGAATACGACCCGGTGGAGTTCTATGCTGCTGCAAGGGGGCTTGAGCAGGAGCCGGAGAAGGGCGAGCGCTGCACCGCGTGCTATAAGCTGCGCCTCGAGAAGACCGCGAAATACGCTGCGGAAAACGGCTTCCCGTGGTTTACCACCACCCTTTCCATAAGCCCGGTGAAGGACCCTGTACGGATAAACAGCATAGGCTCTGAGATGGCGGAAAAATACGGTGTGAGTTTTCTCACAAGTGAATTCCGCAAGAGGGACGGCTACAAAAGGAGCCTTGAGCTGAGCCGGGAGTATGGCCTTTACAGGCAGGATTACTGCGGCTGCGTATTCAGCAGGCGCGAGAGGGAAAAAAGCGATAGATAACGGATAAATGAAGCGGTCCATAAGGGCCGCTTCACTATTCTATATTTTACATTATTCAGTCTGTTACCAGCACCTCGCCGTTTGCCCTTATCTCGATGGTCATGCCGTCCTTTACATGGTCGAGGAACTCCTGACCTAACTCATCGATGGTGGGTATGTTGTTGGGAGTCCAGACGCTGGCCAATATGGCGCCCGCCGCAGCCAGAGAGTCTATGGTGTTGGAAAACAGCAGCGCGCCGGGGTTGCAGCCTATCACGGCGGAGTTGTAAAGCACCATGCCGCCCGTGGTGGAGCCTATGGTCTGGGGCAGGCAGAGGGCCACGCCCACCGTGGATTTGCCGTAGAGGTCCGGGTTGTTCTGATCGGTACAGGTGTTCTTGCCCTCCTTGCAGTCCTTGAAGGAGGCCAGGGTGTTGAATCCGCCGTGGGATACCAGCGCCTTGAGGGTGACTTCGCCGGGAACCACTACGCGGCCCTTAAAAATCCGTTCCATTATTTTGCACCTCCTGTGATCTGGTCCAGTATCTCGCTGTCGGAATAATACCGGGACGTGGTGTATGTACGGAGCTTGTTGCTATTGGTGATGACCGGCATTTTGGCGCACATGGGATTGTTCATGTACATCAGCGGGCAGATATAGGATACAACAACGCCCATATCCTTAAGTTTTTTATAGTTCTCCGTCTTTTCGAATTCCTTTATTACGCCGGGCGCAGAGGTGAAGACGGTCTTTATGGCCACCTTCCTGCGGCCCTTTTCTTTTAGCTTCGCTTCAAGCTTTTCAGTCCAGTCGTTGAGCTGGGAAAAGGTCATGTGAGGGCAGCCCATGAAGCAGAGCCTGGGGGTAGCGTCCTTATCCTTCCAGATGACGGGGTAGGAGGCCTTTACCCGTTCCAGCTCCGCGTCGTCTATTACGTACACCTTTGCATCGGGCTTTATGAGGCTTTCGCCCTGCTCCACCGCTTCCGGAGTGAGGCGGTCAATATGGTACAGGCCCACTGCGCCGTTGGAGGCGGTGGCCGCGCCGAAGTCCTTTAGGTATGCGCAGGCATCATCGTTAAGCTCTGTGCCTATCCACCCATCGAGGCCCTTTATGTAAGGTACGTCTTCCATTACCTTCATGCCTATGGCGGAGCCTAAAAGCTGTGCCTCGGGCTTCTTGGTGGTATTTATCTCAACGATCCAGCTTGCCTTGCGGCCCTCGTCGGTCAAAAGGCCAAAGTAGGGCACGAAGCCCAGTATGGAGCCGAACATCTCGATTATTCCGGAGTTGCGGTTGCACCGCGCGCCCAGCACGGAGTTTGCATAGTTTACCGCGCTGGATTCTGCCCAGGAGAGTATGTCTCCCTTGTTGGGCCTGTTGCCGACCTCCGGGAAGTAGCAGGCGCAGGTGAAAGCGTCATCCCGGAGCAGGCCAATCTTTTTAAGCTGTTCCTCATACCGCTTCTGAGGGCCGTACATCACCTTGAATACTATGTCCTGCAAAAGATTGGACGGAACGTTCTTATCCACCGGCCGCGGGTCGGCGGAGAACTTCTGCTTGGAGGTCACACCCGCAGCGATAAGCTCGTCCATGAGGTCGAATACGCCCTTTATGACGATGACGCCAAAGCTCGTGACTATGTGGCCGTAGGTAGAGGTTACCGGCACCATTTTTGTAGCGCCGAAGGTCTCGCCGTACATGACGAGGGTCTTCATTATCTTGGCGTATACTTCGCCCTGACTCCCGTCAAGTATGGCTTGCTGTTCTCTGGTAAGTTCCATATGATTTCTCCTTTCGCAAAGAAGCATTACAGCGCCATGGCAACGTCCCATGCCCGCCAGATGACGGTGCGCAGGTTGCCTATGCCGTTGCAGTCGCCTACAAGGTGAACGTGCTTATCCTGAGGGAAGGCGGGAGTGGGTATGTAGCCAGCGCTTATGAGCACCGTATCGCCCTCTATCTCGAAGGTGCTTCCGTCCTTGGCCTTGACGATTACGCCTTTGTCCGTCACCTCGGAGAGCATGGTGTCAAGGTGTACCTCGACGTTGTTAAGGGCGAAGAAGTCGCGGAGGTAGGAGGAGTTGGCAAGGCATACGCCCTTCACGGCGATCAGATCGTTCTTCATTTCGACTATGACGGGGGTCTTGCCCTTCCTGTACATATCGAGGGCTATCTCGCAGCCGGTAAGGCCGCCGCCGATTATTATGACCTTCTGGCCAACCTCACGGCGGCCGAGAAGGTAATCGCAGGCCTCTATAGCCTTTTCTGCGCCGGGGACCTTGAGTATCCTCGCCTTGCTGCCGGTGGCAACTATTACCTCGTCCGCGTTGAGGGAGGCTGTGTCCTTTACCTCGGTGTTGAGCTTTATCTCTATGCCAAGGTCCTTCATTTCCTTCTCATACCACTTTATGAGCTCCCGGTCCTTCTCCTTGAACTCGGGGGCCGCCGCGGCTATGAACACGCCGCCCAGCCTGTCGCTCTTTTCATAGATCGTAACCTTGTGGCCGCGGAGTGTGAGCACGCGGGCAGCCTCCATACCTCCTATGCCGCCGCCTATAACGGCGATATTCTTGGGTCTGCCGGCCTTTACTATCTTATACTTGGAGGACTGCATGGTTTCGGGGTTCAATGCACACCGTGCCATGCCCGCATTGTCCGCGAGCGTCTGATCGTTGCCTACGCCGTTGTAGTGAGCCATGTTGAAGCAGGCATTATGGCAGCATATGCAGGGGCGGATGTCCTCTTCCCGGCCTTCCATCAGCTTGGTTATCCACTCTGGGTCGGAAAGGAACTGGCGGGCAATGCCTACGCCGTCTATCTTGCCCTGTGCTATCGCCTCCGCGCCTACGGCGGGGTCCATGCGTCCCGCGCAGACTACCGGTATATCCACGAACTTCTTTATGTGTGCAACGTCTTCAAGGTTGCAGTTTCTCGGCATATAAGGGGCGGGGTGAGCCCAGTACCATGCGTCGTATGTGCCATTGTCGCAGTTTAGCATATCGTAGCCAGCGTCCTGCAAATACTTTGCGGCCCGCTCGCTTTCCTCCATGTCGCGGCCCACCTCCACATAATCCTCGCCGGGCAGCGCGCCCTTGCCGAAGCCCTTTGTCTTGGAAAGCACGGAGTAGCGGAGTGATACGGGGAAGTCGTCGCCGCAGGCCGCTTTTATGGCCTTTACTATCTCCACGGGGAAGCGGTAGCGGTTCTCGAAGCTTCCGCCGTATTCGTCTGTGCGGAAGTTGGTATATTTCATGGTGAACTGATCCAGAAGGTAGCCCTCGTGCACCGCGTGCACCTCGATACCGTCCACTCCGGCGTCCTTGCAGAGCTTGGCGGTCTTGGCGAAGGCATCTACCATTTGGTGAATCTCTTTTGTGGTGAGGGGACGGGATATGCAGCTGTCCTCCCAGCGGTTGGGTGTGGCGCTGGCGCTGGCGGTAAGGTAGCTTACGTCCAGCACGGGCTTCATCACTGTGGCGAGGGCCTTGTTGTGCATGGCCTTTACCATTATGTCGTTTATTGCCAGGGAGCGGCCAAAGCCTGCGGTGAGCTGTATGAACATCTTGCAGCCGGTCTTGTGGAATTCCTCCATGAAGTCCTTCAGCTCGTCGAACTTGCCCTTCCCCTGATACAGCCACTTGCCTAAGAGTATATCGCGTATTGGGGCTATACCGGGAAGTATGAGGCCGGCGTTGTTCTTGGCCCGTTCCAGAAGAAACCGCGCCGCTTCCTTATCGAAGTGGTTGGGCTCCATCCAGCCGAATATGGAGGTTCCGCCCATGGAGGTCATGACTATGCGGTTCTTTATCTCCACATTGCCTATCTTCCAGGGGGTAAAAAGCGGATCGTAGGTCTTATTCATATAATTGGCCTTCCCTTCTGAAATAATATAAGATCTGATTGTCATTATTATATCATATATATCCCTTCACACAAGGATAATATGCTGACCGAGGGGAATTTATTTGCCAGAGGTGCCCCCGTTATTGACAAAATAGATATGTACATGTAAGTAATTGCAAAGTCCAATTTGACTATATTGCCCCGGTAAATATAATGGAAATGCTGACAATAGTATGAAAGAGATTGTTTGTATGTTTTACGATAATAAGGGAAAAAAAGAGCAGAACGCGGATTCCGCCCTGCTTTCCGGCCTGACCCGCCGCCAGCTGAAGGAACTGGAGGAAAAAGAAAAGACTCCCGCGCAAAAGCTCAGGGAGGCAGTCATAATGCTCCTGCCGCTGCTGTGCGGCTGCGTTGCGCTGCTGGAGTACCTGCTCCTGCCCAACAACAGCAGGAACGCAAGGCCCTGGAGCTATGTATGGGTGCTCGGCGCGGCGATGTGCGCCTATCTGCTCTGCCTCTGCGTCTCGCTGCTCAGGAAGCGCAGGGGCGAAAAGCGGATGTATGAAAAGCTTTACTACAAGGCGCCCCATTTTTCAGCGCTGTTCCTCTTTCTCGCCCTGTACGACTATCTCACGCTCAAGACGGGCATTTTGACGCAGCCCTTCGTGCCCTGCATGAACTACATCATAAACGCCTTCCTGGTGGACTACAAGCTTCTGGCGGACTGCACGCTGAACACCCTCAAGCTTCTGTTCCTGGGTTATTCCATAGGCGTATCCCTGGGGCTTATCACCGGCATAGCCTGCGGTTACTCAGAGCGGGCGCGCTACTGGCTTGATCCCATAATCAAGTTCCTTGGCCCCATACCCACTTCTACATGGATACCTATCATAATGGTGGTTGCAAGCTCCCTTTTCGGCGGCGCGGTGTTCATCATCGCGCTGGGCTCCTGGTTCGCCGTAACCGTGGCCTCCCTCACCGGTATTTCCAACGTGAGCAAGGAATACTTTGACGCGGCGATGACGCTGGGCGCAAACAGCCGCCAGCTTGTGTTTCGGGTGGCTATCCCCCATGCCATGCCCTCCATTTTGCAGGGCTGCACACAGGCCATGAGCTCCTCCTGCGTGGCTATAATGATAGCCGAAATGCTGGGCGTAAAGTCCGGCCTCGGCTGGTACATGACCTGGCAGACCGGCTGGGCAAGCTACGATAAATCCTTCGCCGCCCTGTTCGTTATTTGCCTTATATTCACCCTTGTCACCAAGGGACTGGAAAGAATTAAGCGCTATCTGCTCAGATGGCAGAATGGAGCCGTAAAGTAATGTCAGACGAAAAGAAAGCGGTTTGCCTCAAGCTTGAAAACGTCAGCAAGGTATTCGCAAAGGTGGAGAGCGATCAGGTCACCCATGCGCTTCAGGATGTGAGCGTGGAGATGTCCGGCGGGGAATTTGTTTCTCTGGTGGGGCCCTCCGGCTGCGGAAAATCCACTATACTGCGCCTTGTGGCGGGGCTTATCACGCCCACCCTGGGCCGCGTTACGGTCAACGGCGAGGAGATAAGCGGCCCCTCCCCCAGCAGAGGGCTGGTATTCCAGAATCCTACGCTTTTCCCGTGGCTGACTGCGGAGAAGAACATTTCCTTCAGCCTCGATCTGCGGGGCGACGATAAGGGCAAGGCCGAAAAAGTTGAGCATATGCTCGAAATAACCGGCTTGACGCAGTTTCGTCACGATTACCCGGCCCAGCTTTCCGGCGGCATGGCTCAGCGCGTGGCGCTGGTGCGCACCCTCATCAACGAGCCGGAGATACTGCTTCTGGACGAGCCCTTGGGCGCGCTGGACGAGTTCACGCGAATGAACATGCAGGACGAGATACTGAACATCTGGATGCAGAAAAAGCAGCTTGCCCTCATGGTTACCCACAGCATTGACGAGGCGGTCTATATGGGTACCCGCGTGCTCGTTATGGAGGCAAATCCGGGGCGGATAGTCGCAGACATCCGCATCGATGAGGATTTCCCCCGGGACCGCTCCTCCGCCAGCTTCGTCGAGTACCGCAACGAAATACTCAACAGGCTGCATTTTGGCGGAAAACACGAAAAATAAATACGCTTTTACCGGGCGGTGCTGCCGCCTTGTAAATAAAGAAAAAACAAGAGGAGAAAAAAATGAACTCAAAGAAGCTTGTAGCAATGGGTCTTGCGTTGATCCTTGCGCTGTCTCTGTGCGCCTGCGCCGCTAACGAGCCCGCCGGCACCACCGAGGGCGAAACCACCGCCTCCACCGTTATAGCCGACTCCAACAACGACGGCCAGATAGAGGTCGGAACCGTTGAGGACGTTGAAGTAAACGAAGCGAGCGAGCATCTCGACGCCGCCGAAGCCTCCGCCTCCGGCAACTGGGAAGCCCTGTTTGTTCCCATAGACATCGAAGGCCGCGCTATCGACATGGCCAACGTTGACCTGACCCCCACCGCAGAAGAGCTGGAGGCCATGAAGAAGGAGCCTGCCTATGGCCGTCCCATCCATTACTTCATGTCCGATGGCTGCACCTCCGGCCCCACCATGGCGGATCATCTCGGCTACTATAAGGAAGCCGGACTCACCGCAGAGGGCGTTAAGGGCAGCAGCGACGTAGAGGCGCTCGGCACCGATCAGGTAGACGTTGCCACCGGCATGATGGCAAAGATGCTCGTACCCATAACCAACGGCGTGGACATCACCTTCGTAGGCGGCGCCCACATCGGCTGCAAGTCCCTGTATGTCCTCGCGGACAGCGACTATAACACCACAGCCGACCTCAAGGGCCAGAAGATCTCCGCCCCTAACGGCATCGGCAAGTCCGACTACAACATAACCGCACTCCTTCTCGACGCCGACGGCATCGACTACTCCAAGGATGTTGAGCTGGTCCAGGTCTCCGCCGACGCCTGCGTTACCGCTATGGAAAACGGCGAGATAGCCTCCGCGCTCCTCAGCGATACCTTTGCATACTCCATGGTCAAGGACGGCAAGCTCAAGTGCATCCGCTCCCAGCTTGACAGCGACTTTGCAAACCGCACCTGCTGCGTAATGGCGATGAACGGCACCTTTGTAAAGGAGAACCCCACCATCGCAAAGAAGGTCGCCCAGGCCGTGCAGAAGGCTCACAGCTGGATGCGCGACAACTCCGACGAGGCCACCAAGGTGCTCATGGAGATGGGCTGGAACGGCGGCAACTATGAGATGAATATAATGATAAACAACTCTCTGCAGTTCGGCCTTTCCGATGAGTTCACCGGTGAAACCCTGAAGGACTTCATCGGGCGTTATATCCGCCTCGGCCTCATCACCTCCATGGACAACGCCGACGAGGTGCTGAAGCTGGCATGGACCCCGATACTGTAATCTGAACCTGATACAAAGCAAAACGCCCCCGCTAAGCGGGGGCATACACTGACGAAAAAGTGGCTGAACGCCACTTTTTTGTTGCTCTGCATCATATATATCCTTTCACCCGCGGCCGATGTATATCTACTGCAGATTTGTTTGCAAAGTAAAAACGCGAAACGGGTCAAAGTATAAATCCAACCGCTCAAAAAAACATCAATATAATAAATGCTTATGGATAATAGCCGCCATATTGACATTGGTATAAGGTGTAAGTATAATATCTATCCGTGAAAACAAACGAGGCCGAAGGCTTTGAAATATTTAAAATGTTTTGCACTCAAAAGGAGAAATTATATGTCGCTGCTGTTTGATACCTTCGTTCAGAAGATGAAATACAATGTGCTTAGGGAAGTGGCGAAGCTGGCCTATAATGATGAGCTCACGCCGCAGAGGATAATGGACATCTCCACCAAGATAATACCGGAGGGCAAACCCATGTTCCGCTGCTGCATATATAAGGAGAGGGCGATAATAAACCAGCGGGTAGCCATGGCGCTTGGAGGCGATGAGGACGGCAACGTGGTTGGCGTACTGCCTATAGCCTGCGACGAATGCCCTGTGGACGGGATACAGGTCACCGCCGCCTGCAGAGGATGCCTTGCCCATCGCTGCATGGATAATTGCCCCAGGGGAGCGATAAGCATAGTGGATCATCACGCAATTATAGATAAATCAAAGTGCGTGGAGTGCGGCAAATGTATGTCGGTATGCCCATATTCCGCCATAGTGAAGCATGTGCGCCCCTGCGTCCGCGCATGCAAGGCAGAGGCTATATATATAGACAAGGAGACCGAAAAGGCGGTAATAAACAAGGACAAGTGCATATCCTGCGGCTCCTGCGTGTATCAGTGCCCCTTCGGCGCGATAACGGATAAGTCCAGCATTACCCAGGTAATATCACTTATACGCAACTCCGGCAACAATAAAAACTATCGCGTGTATGCGGTGGTTGCACCCTCCGTGGCGAGCCAGTACACGGACATTGCGCCGGAGCAGGTGATGGCGGGCATAAAGGCTCTCGGCTTTTATGATGTGGTGGAGGCGGCATGGGGCGCCGACATGGTGGCGTGGCTTGAGGCGGAAGAGCTTGCGGAAAAGCGCTTTCTTACCTCCTCCTGCTGCCCGGCTTTCGTAAACTATATAAAGAAGGGCTTCCCGGAGCTTGCGGAAAATATTTCCCACAATCTCTCCCCAATGGCGCAGATAGCCCGTTGGCTGCAGGAAAAGGACGAGGGCTGCCATGTGGTGTTCATAGGCCCCTGCATAGCGAAAAAGGGCGAGGTGAAGTATACCAAGACCAAGAAGTATGTGGATTATGCAATAACCTTCGAGGAGATGCAGGCGATGTTCTCCGCAAAGGGGATAGATGTAGCGTCCATGGATAAGGCACAGCTGGGAAATGCCTCGTGTTTCGGCAGGATATTCGCCCGCTGCGGCGGCCTTGCAGAGGCCGTCAAGGAGGCGCTCAAGGAGCAGGGAGTCACGGAGGAGCAGTTCGGGCTGTCCGCCGTTTCCTGCAACGGAATTTCGGAATGCAAGGCGGCGCTCCTTAAAAAACAAAAGGGGCTGCTCAAGGAGAATTTCATAGAGGGCATGGCTTGCGAGGGCGGCTGCATAGGCGGACCCGCTTGCCTGAGCCACAATGCAAGGAACACCGCCCAGGTCAACGCCTACGGGCGCTCCTCTGCGGAGAGCAGCATATCAGACGCAATAAAGGCGTTCCGGGATGAAGAGAAAAAATAGGATATTAAAGCCGTGTGCAGCTGATTGGAGCCGCACACGGCTTTTTTTGATTTAAAAATAAAGATGAGACTTACGGCTGCGGCATTTTGACTATTTAAGGTTGGAAATGATGCTGTTTACCGCCTTTTCCACGAGCTCCCGTGAGGTGGCAAGGTTCATGCGAATGTGAGTGCCGAACCTTTCGCCGCCGAACCAGTCGCCGTAGTCAAAGGCAAGGCCGCACTTGTCCTCCATAAAGCTTTTTATTTCGGAGGCGGGAAGGTACGCGCCGAAGTCTATCCAGAGGAGATAAGTGCCTTCCAGCGGGGATACCACTGCCCCGGGCAGCGACTTTTTCAGGGAATCCCTTACATACTCATAGTTGCCGTAGATGATATCTCTTACCTGCTCGAACCATTGGCGGCCGCCCCGGTACGCGGCTTCCACCGCTACATAGCCGAAGGGGTTTCCTCCGTGTATACGTATGCCCTCCACGAAGCCGTCGAATCTCCTGCGGATATCAGGATCGGGTATTATAGCGAAGGAATTCTGGCAGCCCGCCAGGTTAAAGGTTTTTGTGGCGGCGGTGAGGGTGACGAGTATTTTATCATAGTCGCTTACGGTGGCGCTCGGTATGTGAACGTTGTCGCCGAATACTATGTCGTGGTGTATCTCATCGGATATCACGTATACGCCATGCTTTTTGCAGATGTCCAGCATGGCCTCCAGCTCATCGCGCTTCCATACCCTGCCCGCGGGGTTGTGGGGGGAGGAGAGTATAAAGAGCTTCACGCCGTTTTCCACGATCTTCTTTTCAAAGTCCGCAAAATCTACGGTGTATATGCCGCCGGTATTTATAAGGTCGCAGCAGACGAGCCTGCGGCTGTTGTTTTTCACGGCGTGCATAAAGGGGTAATATACAGGCGTCTGCACTATGACGGCGTCGCCGGGTTCGGTGAACACCTGCAAAAACCAGTTGAAAGCAGGTACTACGCCGGGTGCAAAGCGCAGCCATTCTTCCTTCACCTGATAGCCGTGGTATTTGCGTTCCCAGTCTATGAATGCCTGATGATAGCTTGGCCGGGGAACATAATAGCCGAACACGCCTGTCTTCATGTAGTCCTCAATGGCAGACACGACGCAGTCCGGCACGCGGAAATCCATATCCGCTATCCACATTGCCTGAAGGTCGCTGCGGCCAAATGTGGATTTCAGATTGTCCCACTTGCTGGAATCGGTGCCCCGCCTGTCTACGAATACTATCTGTTCCTTATTATCGCTTGCTGTATTTGTCAATTGATGTTACCTCCGGATAAATCTATATGGATTATAGTGCATTTTCGGCTTTATTCAAAGAGCAAAAAACGCTCATTTGAAAAAACGATTATACCGTATGCAATATCCTTAAACTGATGGTACCCAAAAGAAAACCAAAAGCGATGCATATGCGGCTTTAAAGGGCCGCCTATGTCTTTGTTTTGGATTGCAAAATAAAGGTGAAGTTTGCGGCTGCCGCATCGACAACGTAAGTTTATGGAGCTATACTTTTATAGATCAAACTATTTTTACAGGCATCATATGCTTTTATAAAAGGAGTGAAACCATGAAAGAAGTAAAACCGTCCAAGAAGCCGCTGTTGTTTTACTATGGCATAGTGCTGCTTTGCGTGGTGCTGTTCAACGCGTTCATAGCGCCGATGCTGATGGACGACCCTGTCAAGGAGGTGGATTACGGCACCTTCATGCGCATGGTCGACAACAAGGAAGTGGACAAGGTGCAGGTGAATACTAATGAGATAACCTTCATGGACAAGGAGGGCAAGGTATACTACACCAGCGCCATGGAGGATCCCGACCTTACGCAAAGACTCTATGAATCAGGAGCGGCGTTCGACAGGGTAATAGAAAAGACAATGAGCCCGCTGGTGAGTTATCTTATTACCGGCGTGCTGCCGATAATACTCTTTGTCGCCTTGGGCCAGTACCTCTATAAACGCCTTATGAGCCAGGCCGGCGGCAAGGATTCGCTCATGTTCGGCGGAATGGGCAAGAGCAACGCCAAGATATACATACAGTCCACCGAGGGCATACACTTTGACGATGTTGCGGGTGAGGACGAGGCAAAGGAAAGCCTCGCCGAGGTAGTGGATTACCTGCATAACCCCACAAAGTACAGTGAGGTGGGCGCTTCCATGCCTAAGGGCCTGCTGCTTGTTGGCCCTCCGGGCACCGGCAAGACCATGCTCGCAAAGGCTGTTGCCGGCGAATCCAACGTGCCGTTCTTCTCCATATCCGGCTCGGAATTCGTGGAAATGTTCGTCGGCATGGGTGCGTCGAAGGTTCGAGACCTGTTTGAGCAGGCCAAGGAAAAGGCTCCCTGCATAGTGTTCATAGATGAGATCGACGCCATAGGAAAGAAGCGCGACGGCCAATTCGGCGGCAATGACGAGCGCGAGCAGACCCTCAACCAGCTGCTCACCGAGATGGACGGCTTCGACAGTAACAACGGCGTAATAATCCTCGCGGCTACCAACCGCCCTGAGTCGCTTGACCCGGCGCTGACCCGCCCCGGCCGCTTCGACAGGCGCATACCCGTAGAGCTTCCCGATCTAAACGGCAGAGAAGCTATACTGAAGGTTCACGCACGCAAGATAAAGGCAGATCCCGACGTCAATTACCATGTCATAGCGCGCATGACCTCCGGCGCTTCGGGCGCGGAGCTGGCGAACATCATAAATGAGGGTGCGCTGCGGGCCGTCCGCGGCGGAAGGAAAACTGTCTCACAGGCAGACCTTGAGGAGAGCGTGGAAGTCGTCATAGCTGGCTATCAGAAGAAGAACGCCGTAATGTCCGACAGGGAGCGCAGCATAGTGGCATACCACGAGATAGGCCATGCGCTTGTGGCCGCATTACAGTCCCATTCCGCCCCAGTGCAGAAGATTACCATTATCCCCCGCACCTCAGGCGCATTGGGCTATACGATGCAGGTAGAGGAAAACGACAGATACCTGCTCTCCAAGGAAGAGCTTGAAAACAAGATAGCTACCCTCACAGGAGGCCGCGCCGCAGAAGAGGTTGTTTTCAACGAAGTTACCACCGGCGCTTCCAACGATATAGAGCAGGCCACAAAGCTTGCCAGGGCCATGATCACCCGCTACGGCATGAGCGAGGACTTCGGCATGGTAGCAATGGAGACCGTCACCAACCAGTATCTGGGCGGCGACACTACATTGAGCTGCTCCGCCGAGACCCAGCGGGTCATAGACCAGAAGGTAGTGGATATGATAAAGAAGCAGCATGAGAAGGCTGTGAACATGCTGAAGGAAAACCGCGAAAAGCTTGAAAAACTGGCTCAGTACCTCACCGAGAAGGAGACTATCACAGGAGAGGAATTCATGAAGATACTGGACAGCTTTAAGGAGGCGGCGGTATGAAATATGAGCACAGATACCTTTTCGTAGAGATACTGGAGGGCGTGCTGCTGGTAATGCTGGGCGTGGCTACCATGCTGCGCACCGAACAGGTGCTGGACAGCCTTACGCTGATATTCGGCATACTGGCTGTCATAACCGGCCTCGCGGATGTGATGTTCTACATACGCCTTGAACGGCACACGGGCTTCCGCCCTGCGGTATCACTGGTTTCCAGCATACTCAGCATAATGCTTGGATGTGCCCTTATAGCACACCCTAATGTGGGTACGGGCATAATGCTCATCATATTCCCGATATTCATAATCGCCCACTGCATCGCCCGCTTAACCCACCTGAACATCGTGCGATACGTGGCAGGAGAGGTGAGCTTCTGGCTCACTCTCATATCAAACGCGGTGGGATTGATACTGGGCGTAATTCTGCTGTTTGATCCGGCCCTGTCTGCGGCGGCGCTGGGAGTCATACTGGGCGTAGATCTGATACTGCTCGGAATCGAAGCCGTAGTGTTCGCCATAGACTGCTATTGCAGGCTGAAGTAACGAACTTAAATAAAAAAACAAATAGGGCAGCCATATCCTCGTTGGAAATGGCTGCCTTCTTTACTTTTGGGGAAATTGTTATTTTACGGTTCGGCGGCGGGTCTCGGCGTGGGCTGCGTATACGGTGTGGCCCGGCTCTACGGATTCCGTCAGCCATACGTTACCGCCTATAACGCAGTTGTCGCCAATTACGGTATTTCCGCCGAGTATAGTCGCACCGGAGTAGATGACCACATTATTGCCTATATCGGGGTGGCGCTTTATGCCCTTTACCGGGGTGCCGTCCACGTTGGTGGGGAAGCTCTTTGCGCCGAGGGTAACGCCCTGATACAGCTTCACATGGTCGCCAATGGTAGTGGTTTCGCCTATTACCACGCCTGTGCCGTGGTCTATGAAAAAATATCTGCCTATGGTGGCGCCGGGGTGTATGTCTATACCGGTATTGCGGTGGGCTATCTCGGTCATGAGACGGGGAAGTATGGGCACCTTCATCTTGTACAGCTCATGGGCAATGCGGTATATGCTTATTGCCTCAAAGCCTGGGTAGGCGAGCATTATCTCCTCAACGCTTATGGCTGCGGGGTCCCCCTCATAGCCTGCCTGAGCGTCCGTTTCCAGCGCCGCCTTGATATCCGGCAGCGAATCCACCAGTCTGTCGGAAATTTCCTGATAATCATCCGGCAGCACACGCATCACGCAGTCCGCAACGGCGTTGCGAAGGCGCGCGCCGTTGCCCAGGTTGCATCCGAACATATTGGGATACATGGCGCTGCGCAGGGTCTGCAAAAGCTCGGCAGTCTGCTCCATAAGTCCGGCATAGCTGCCGCAGGAGGAACAGCCGTTCTGCCCGCACATGCAGCCGCCGTAGCAGAGCGGAGAAACAAAATTATCTTTCATTACGATCTATCCTTAAAAATGTTTATAATTTCTAACATTTACCTATCTTTAGGGTAGGATAATAAGCTATTATAGTTTTTTTGGAGATGCCTGTCAATAGCGGGACAAGGCAAAGGGGGGACCTATTGACTTTTTCAGTATGAATGCCGTGAGACGCTTTGCGCGGACAATCTGTTGCACCGATGCGTTGAAACAACGCTCGAATTATGGTAATATAATTATTTAATAGGGACGATTCCGAACTTAATCATTATATGCCGGCGAAAGGGGAACAGCTATGACTATAACAAACGATATCCGTTATATCGGCGTAAACGATCATGATATAGACCTGTTTGAGGGGCAGTATATCGTGCCGGAAGGCATGGCATACAACTCATACGTGATAATTGACGAAAAGATCGCCGTGATGGACACGGTAAGCGCCGATTTTGGAGAGGAATGGCTTGCAAACCTGGAAAACGTCCTCGCGGGCAGGAAGCCGGACTACCTGATAATACACCACATGGAGCCGGATCACTCCGCAAATATAGATAAGTTTATAAGCGCATACCCCGAGGCTGCCGTCGTGGGCAACGCAAAGACCTTTGAAATGATAGACCAGTTCTTCGGCAGCGGTCTCTGCAAAAACAAACTTGCCGTAAAGAACGGCGATACGCTGTCTCTGGGCAGGCACGAGCTGACATTTTTATTCGCTCCCATGGTACACTGGCCCGAGGTGATGATGAGCTATGACGGCGCGGATAAGGCGCTGTTCTCGGCAGACGCCTTCGGAAAGTTCGGCGCGCTGGACTGCCAGGATAAGGAATGGGACTGCGAAGCACGGCGCTATTATATGGGCATAGTGGGCAAATACGGTATGCAGGTGCAGACCGTGCTCAAGAAGGCGGCGGCGCTGGATATAAAGACCATATGCCCTCTGCACGGCCCCGTGCTCACGGGCGATCTGAGCCATTATACAGGCCTTTATGATATATGGTCGTCCTATGGCGTGGAGAGTGAGGGGGTTTGCATAGCCTATACCTCCGTATACGGCAATACAAAGCGGGCAGCCGAGCTGCTGGCGAAAAAGCTGGAGGAAAGGGGCTGCAAGGCGGCGATAAGCGACCTTGCGCGCTGCGATATGGCGGAGGCCGTTGAGGACGCCTTCCGCTACGGGAAGCTGGTGCTGGCCACTACCACTTACAATGCGGATATTTTTCCGTTTATGAGACAGTTTATCGACCACCTTACCGAGCGCGGCTATCAGAACCGAACCCTTGGCTTCATCGAGAACGGTACATGGGCGCCCGCCGCCGCAAAGATCATGAAGGCCATGTTCGAGAAGAGCAGGAATATCAACTATATCGACACTACTGTGACGCTGCGCTCAGCAATGACTGAGGAAAACGCCGAGGCGATAGAGAGAATGGCCGAGGAACTTTGCCGGTAAACAAACTGTAGATAAACGCAATGGACGCTCATGCCGGGCGTCCTTTTGTTGTATCGTTTATCAATCGGTAAAAGAGATTATAGACCGCCTGTAATCAGATGTTTGAATTTAACGGAAACAGCGCTACATGCTATTATGAGTTATACCAAAGTATAATTTTTATGGAGGTTTTGTCATGTCGATATCCCTTGATTACGCACTTGAACATAAGAATGACCCCGCAGTACTGTGCTGTCGCGCAGAAGCAGGTACGGTGCTGTCCGAGCACAACCTTGAGGATCCCGCCATATTTGACGACCTGGTGGATTCCAACCTGCTTGACCTCACCGGCGCGCTGAAGATAGGCCAGGTGCTTGGCGCAACGCTGAAGGAAACATGCGATTCCCTGACAGCCCTTACCGCCGACAAGGTAGAGGGTGCAAAGGAGGGGACTGACGAGCCTGCTGCCGAAGCTTCAAAGACAGAGGACGCCGCAGCTCCCGTTATCGGCGGCGACGTGGAAGGCACTCAGGTGACAGTTTCCGGCGGCATACTTACCATAAATATCAAAGAGGGCAAGGGCATTCATATAGAGCTGCCCGTGTGACGATTTTGAGAGAACAAAGCTGAAAAATGTCGGCACGCCTGAAAAAAAGGCGCGCCGGCTTGTTATGTATCGGGAAAATGAAATCGACAAAACCGATAATTGCACGATTTAGACAATAATATAACAAGTAATGCGAAAAAATGCAGGAATGATACAATTAAAATGCTTGACAGGCCCGAAAGAGCCGTGATAAAATACATAAGCAAAATTGATACAGACTTTGTGTCTGCAAATATTTTTGAATATCAAAAGCATATCTTTTATCGGTTGACAGTTCCGGAAGAGATCGCAGCGCAGAAGATACGCGGCGCCGAAGGGGAAGCAGCAACTCTCAGGCAAAAGGACCGGATCTTGACGATGCTCCGAAAAGAACGGCATTACGCCGTGCGCCGAAGGTGCAACTCTTTATCGCCCACAGGCTTAAAGGGGAATCTCTCAGGCTACACTACGGAGGCACAAAATTCTCACCAAGGGGAAGTTTGTGCCTTTTTAAGTGTTCAAAAAATAACGCGGATATTTGTCTCAAAAGCAACGCCAAATCAAAAAATCATATATCAAAACAGGAGGAAATTTTATGAGCGAACTCAAACGTACTCAGCTGTACGACGCCCACGTTGCGGCGGGGGCGGATATGGTGGACTTCGGCGGATGGGAGATGCCTATACAGTACCCCACCGGCATAGTAGCCGAGCACCTGTACACCCGCCACGCGTGCGGGCTCTTTGACGTTTCCCACATGGGCAGGCTGCTTATCGAGGGCCCCGAGAGGATCGCCTTTTTGCAGCATGTGCTTTCCAGCAACGTAATGGCGCTGGATATCAAGCAGGCACAGTACGCCATAATCCCTGATGAAAACGGCAGCGCCATAGACGACGCGTATCTTTACAAGTTCAATGAGGAGAATTTCCTGTTGGTGGTAAATGCCGCCAACACCGAAAAGGATCTTGCTCACCTTCTGCCAATAGCGAAGGAATACGACTGCACCATAACCGACATATCCGGGGACTACGCCGCGATAGCCGTTCAGGGCCCAAAGAGCAAGGAAATAATGCTTACCCTCACAAAGGGCAAGGCTGTAACCGAGCCCATGAAGAACGCGCTGAATATAATAGAGCTTGAGGGGCATAAGGCGTGGATAGCCAAGACCGGCTACACCGGCGAGCCTCTGGGCTATGAGGTATACGTAAAGAGCTGCGACGCAGAGTGGCTGTGGAACCGCCTTGTAGAGCTGGGCGGCAGGCCCGCGGGCCTTGGTGCCAGAGATACCCTGCGCCTTGAAGCCGGCCTTCCCCTGTACGGCCACGAGATGGGTAAGGGGCCCGATGGCAGCAATATGCCTATATTTGCCGTGTCCCTGGCCAAGTTTGCCGTAAGCTTCTCAGATCAGAAGGGCGATTTCATTGGCAGGGCGGCACTCACCAGGCAGTCAGAGGCCTTTAAGAAGATAATGAACCGCGACTTCTCCGGTATGGACGTTCTGCCCAGGCGCATAATGCCCATAACCCTGCTGGATCGGGGCGTAATGCGCGCAGGCATGGAAATATACCGGAACGGAGAGCTTGTGGGATGGGTCACCAGCGGCACGATGGTACCGTACTACCGCAGCGAGGGCGAAGGCTTGGCAACCGTAATAACCGACGAGACTGCCAAGCGCTCCATCGGCATGTGCTATATCGCCAGCGACGTGCTGGAGGACGACAAGGTGGAGATAGACGTGCGCGGCAAGCGGCTCAAGGCAGTTATACCTCCGTATCATATGAGGGTGGACGCTCCTCCCTTCGCGCGCCCGATAATCTACGGCTATGAGCCCGCCCAGATGGACGTCAAGGTAGACGACAGGGCAAAGAAGGCCGTCGAGCTCATATTCGACGCAACCCACAACCACGAATGGCGCCAGCGCCAGTGCATCAACCTGATACCCTCCGAGAACAGCGCCAGCCGTGCGGTACAGCTCCTTTGCGCCTCCGACCCCGCCTTCAGGTATGCGGAGCACAAGAAGGTAAAGTCCTTCTACGATCAGGATATCTTCTATTATCAGGGCACCAAGTTCATAGACCGCGTGGAGCAGCTTCTGGTGGAGCAGATGAAGGAATACTTCAACTGCACGGAGGTAGAGACGAGAGTCATCAGCGGGCAGATGTCCAATATGGCTACATTCTCCGCCCTCATGGACTGGAAGAACCGCCTTGACCGCAAGCATACTCCCCAGCGCCTGGGCTATGTGATGAATAACCATATAATCAAGGGCGGCCACCTTTCCGCTCAGCCTATGGGCGCCCTGCGCGATTATATTGCCATCGACCCCGTTACCGAGCGGCATGCCATAGTGAACTTCCCGGTATGCGAGGATAATATCTACAAGATAGACGTTGAGGAAACCAAGAAGCTTATCGACCAGTACAGGCCTGAGCTGATAATCTTCGGCAAGTCCATGGTGCTGCATAAGGAGCCCGTGGCGGCTATACGCAAGTTCGTGGACGAGCAGAACATACCCACCACCATAATGTACGATATGGCTCACGTTCTGGGCCTGGTGGGCGATTACTTCCAGAAGCCCTTTGAGGAGGGCGCCGAGATAGTCACCGGCTCCACCCACAAGACCTTCTTCGGCCCCCAGCGCGGCGTGATAGCCACCAACTGGAAGAAGGAAGACCTGAAGTACGGCCTCTGGGAGACCATACAGAGCCGCGCCTTCCCCGGCAGCGTATCCAACCACCACTTAGGCACCCAGCTTGGCCTGCTGATGGCCGCATACGAGATGAACACCTTCAAGGCCCAGTACCAGAAGGCAATAATCGAGAACGCCAAGCACTTCGCCAAGGCCCTGAAGAAACAGGGACTGGACGTTGCGGGCGACCCCGAGATCGGCTATACAGAGACCCATCAGGTAATAGCCTCAGTAGGCTACGGCATGGGCCCCGAGATCGCCGAGCGCCTGGAGCGCAACAACATAATCGTAAACTATCAGGCTACCCCCGATGAGGAGGGCTTCACCGCCTCCGGCGCGCTGCGTATGGGCATGAGCGAGATGACCCGCTTTGGCTTCGGCTTTGAGGAGTTCGACAAGCTGGCAGAGCTGATGGCAGACTGCATACTGCGCGGCAAGGAAGTAGGCGACGAGGTAACAAAGCTCCGCGGCGGCTACACCAGGATGCACTACTGCTTCGACGATGAGGAAATGCTCAACGCCTTGGAGAGCTTTTCCGCAAAGATAGGCCTGTAATAAGGCGCAAACCTAAGACGACCCGCCCGGGACTTCCGGGCGGGATGAAACAACAAAACATATAGAATAGTTTAACGGAGGTATTTAAAAAATGAATCATCCCAACGAGCTCAGCTACTCCAAGTCCCATGAATGGATAAAGATGGATGGCGACACCGCCATAATCGGCATTTCCGATTTCGCACAGGATGCCCTTGGCGACGTGGTATTCGTAAACCTGCCCGCAGAGGGCGACGACGTCACCGCCGCCGAAGCCTTTGGCGACGTTGAGTCCGTCAAGGCCGTATCCGACCTGATTTGCCCCGTTACCGGCAAGGTTGCAGCCATAAACGAAGAGCTGCTGGATTCCCCCGAGCTGCTCAATTCCGATCCCTACGGCGCATGGATAATCAAGGTCGAGGGCATCACCGACAAGGAAGAGCTGCTGGACGCGGCGGCATACGAAGAGTTCTGCGCACAGGAGGGCTAAATAATGGGCAGCTACGTTCCATCTACAGAGGCGGAACGCAGAGAGATGCTCAAGGCCATCGGTCTTACGGATTACCGGGAGCTTTACCGCGATGTGCCTGAGAAGATGTATCTCGACGAACCGCTGAACATACCCGAGGGAATGAGCGAACTGGAGGTCAGCAACGCCATATCCGCAATGGCGGCCAAGAATAAGGTATTCAAGACCGTTCTCCGGGGCGCGGGCGCATACGACCACTACATTCCCAGCATAGTAAAATACATTCCCACCAAGGAGGAGTTCCTTACCGCGTACACCCCCTATCAGGCCGAAATGAGCCAGGGCGTATTGCAGAGCATATTCGAGTATCAGACCATGATATGCGAGCTCACCGGCATGGACGTTTCCAACGCCTCCGTATACGATGGCGCTACCGCCGCGGGCGAGGCCGCCGCCATGTGCCGCGACCGCAAGCGCAGGGTGACGCTGGTTTCCGGAGCTTCCCACCCGGATACCATAAACACCGTACGCACCTACTGCTACGGCACCGGCGATGAGATGCGCATCGTACCCATGAAGGACGGCAAGACCGATATGGCTGCTCTCCGTGAGATGCTCACCGAAGACGTGGCCTCCGTATATATCCAGCAGCCCAGTTTCTTCGGGCAGCTTGAGGATGCGGCGGCAATAGGCGAAATGGTACACGCCGCCGGCGCAATGTATATAATGGGCTGCAACCCAATAGCGCTTGCGATAATGAAGACCCCCAAGGACTGCGGCGCGGATATAGCGGTAGGCGAAGGTCAGCCTCTCGGTATGCCGCTTTCCTACGGCGGCCCATATCTCGGCTTTATGGCTACCCTCACAAAGCACATGCGTAAGCTGCCCGGCCGCATAGTAGGCCAGACCACCGACAGCAAGGGCGATACGGCATATGTGCTTTCACTTCAGGCCCGGGAGCAGCACATACGCCGCGAAAAGGCCAGCAGCAACATCTGCTCCAATCAGGCTCTCTGCGCGTTTACAGCAGGCCTGTATATGGCTACCATGGGCCCCGACGGCATGGCGGAGGCGGCAAGGCAGAGCATGGCGAAGGCGCACTACCTCGCGGCGAAGCTCTGCGAGATACCCGGCGTGCTGCTTAAATACAAGGGCGATTTCTTCCATGAGTTCGTCACCGAGATGCCCCGTCAGGACGAGGTGCTCAAGGCTCTTGAGGACGCGGATATACTGGGCGGCCTGCCCGTGGAGGACGGCATACTGTGGTGCGCTACCGAGAAGGTAACGAGGGCCCAGCTTGACAGGGCCATAGAAGTGGTTAAGGAGGTGCTTGCGTAATGAAGCTGATATTCGAAAAGAGCGCGCCCGGACGCAAGTGCTCAATACTGCCCAAGTGCGATGTGGAGACCGTAGAGCTCCCCAAGGAGCTCCGGCGTGAAGTAAAACCCGCGCTGCCCGAAATGAGCGAGACCGACATCTCCCGCCACTATACCGAGCTGAACCACCGGGTACACGGCGTGAACTGCGGCTTTTATCCTCTGGGCTCCTGCACAATGAAATATAACCCCCGCATTGACGAGGAGATGGCCGCGCTGCCAGGCTTTACGGCCATTCACCCACTCGCCCCCAAGCACACCACCGAAGGCTGCCGGGAAGTGCTCGACACCATACGCAAGTACCTTTGCGAGGTCACCGGAATGGCGGATATGACCTTCCAGCCCTCCGCAGGCGCCCACGGCGAGTTCACCGGCGTGCTGCTCATCAAGCAGTACCACGACAGCCGGGGGGATACCAAGCGCAACAAGATAATCGTTCCCGATTCCGCCCACGGTACCAATCCCGCCACAGCGGCGATGTGCGGCTATCAGGTGGTAAATATCGCCTCCGCCCCCAACGGCTGCGTTGATCTTGAGGCGCTGAAGGCGGTCCTTGGCGACGATACTGCCGGCCTTATGCTGACTAACCCCAATACAGTAGGCATATTCGATGAGAACATACTTGAGATAACCCGCCTCGTACACGAGGCAGGCGGCCTCTGCTATTATGACGGCGCAAACCTCAACGCGGTAATGGGCGTTGTGCGCCCCGGCGACATGGGCTTCGACTGCATACATATGAATCTGCACAAGACCTTCGCAACGCCTCACGGCGGCGGCGGCCCGGGCGCAGGCGCGGTCGGCTGCAAGGATTTCCTTGCGAAGTTCCTGCCCCACAGCGCTATGATGGAGGGCGAGGGCCATATTCAGGTACGCGGCTTTGCGGGCAACTTCCTCGTGGTAGTAAAGGCTCTTACCTACATAATGACTCTTGGCCGCGAGGGCATACCTGAGGCGGCGAAGAACGCCGTGCTCAACGCGAATTACCTCATGCGGAGGATACAGGGCACCTTCGAACCCGCATTCGACCGTATATGCATGCATGAGTTCGTGCTTGATCTTTCCGGCTTCAAGAAGGAGACCGGCGTTTCCGCTCTGGACGTCGCCAAGTCCCTTATCGATTACGGCATGCATCCGCCAACAATGTACTTCCCCATGATAGTGCACGAGGCGCTTATGCTGGAGCCCACCGAGACCGAGAGCAAGGATACCCTGGACTGGGCAGCGGAGGTCTACCGCAAGCTGTATGAGCTGGGCCATACCGACCCCGAGTATATGCACGGAGCTCCCCACAATGCACAGATAGGCAGACCTGACGAGGTCAAGGCGGCGCGGAACCCTATAGTCCGCTATACAAGGGCGTAAACATAACGGCGAATAATGATAGATAAACTCAAGCTTTACAGGGGTCAAAGCTTTGACCCCTTTTTCAATTTGGTGGTGGAGGAATATCTGCTGCAAAATACGGATGAGGGCTGCTGCACGCTGTATCTCTGGCAAAACCAGAATACCGTGGTGATAGGCCGCAACCAGAACGCTTTCAAGGAATGCCGTACCACCCTTCTGGAGGATGAAGGAGGAAAGCTGGCCCGGAGGCTCTCGGGCGGCGGTGCGGTTTTTCACGATCTTGGCAACCTTAACTTTACCTTTTTAGTTCCCGCAGCGGATTACGATCTGGATAAGCAGCTCAAAGTGATAGAGCTTGCATGCGAAAAGCTGGGCGTGAAGGTCGAACGTTCCGGACGTAACGACATACTGGCAGATGGGCGCAAGTTCTCCGGCAACGCATTTTACAAGAACGGACCCCGCGCATACCATCACGGCACACTCATGGTGGACGTGGACCGAGAAAAAATGGGCCGGTATCTCAACCCCTCAAAGGCCAAGCTGTCATCAAAGGGAGTGGATTCAGTTCGCTCAAGGGTAGTTAACTTGAAGGAGCTTGCATCGGATACCACGATAGAGCTGCTTTCTCAGAAGCTTGCTGAGGCGTTTGGCCAGGTGTACGGTCTGACATATGAAGAGATAGGCCTTACGGAGCAGGACAAAGCCGCCATGCAGCCGCTGTTCGAAAAGTACTCAAGCTGGGAGTGGCGTCTGGGCCGCGAGATACCGTTTACGTTCGAGTGCGGCGAAAGGTTCCCGTGGGGGAGCGTACAGATACAGCTCATGGTGGACGGCGGCAGGGTCAAGGAAGCGGAGGTGTACTCCGACTCAATGGACTGGAGCATAGCCGAAAAGCTGAAGGCGGCATTGGAGGGAGAGAGCTTCAGCGAGGCTGAACTTTGCCTGGCTGCGGAGAAGGCCTGCCCGGATATCGCATCGGATATCTGCCGAATGATCCAAGAACAGGAGATATAATATTTATGAAGGAATACCAACTGATAGTGATAGGCGCGGGCCCCGGAGGCTATGTTGCCGCGCTGCGCGCCGCCAAGCTGGGCATGACCGTTGCCGTAGTAGAAAACCGCGAGGCGGGCGGCACCTGCCTCAATAGAGGCTGCATACCCACAAAGACGCTGCTCCATTCCTCCGAGGCGTATCATGCCGCCACAGCAAGCGCCGGCATTGGCATACATGTTGAAGGTGCGCGTGCGGATATGAACGAGATATTTGCCTACAAGCGGCAGATATCCGCTAAGCTCAGCTCTGGAATAGAGAGCCTTTTTAAGGGCGCAAAGATAGACCTGATCAGGGGGCGCGCCCAAATAACCTCTCCCGGCCGCGTACACGTGGAGCTTAACGAGGGCGGCTTCGATGAACTGGCGGCGGAAAGGATAATCGCCGCTACGGGTTCCGTACCGGCCCGCCCGCCTATAACCGGGCTGGACCTTCCCGGAGTAATGACTTCCGACGAGCTGCTGGAGGGCTGTGACCATCTGTACGAGTCCATAATAATAATTGGCGGCGGCGTGATAGGCATAGAATTCGCCACATTTTACAGCGACCTCGGCTGCAAGGTGACCGTCATAGAGGGTATGGATAGGCTGCTGCCCAATATGGACCGCGAGCTCGGCCAAAACCTCGCCATGATACTTAAAAAACAGGGCGTGAATGTGTTCGTCAACTCCATGGTACAATGCGTGGAGAAGGACGAAAGCGGCCTCACGGTGCGCTTTAGTGAAAAGGGCAAGGACAACTCGGCGACGGGCGAGGCTGTGCTGTGCGCCATAGGCCGCAAACCCTATATGGACGGCCTGTTTGCAGAGGGCCTTGCGCCCGAGATGGACCGTAGGAGCATAAAGGTAGACGAGAAGTATCAGACCAGCATACCCGGTGTATACGCCATAGGCGATGTATCCGCGAAGATTCAGCTTGCCCATGTTGCCTCCGCCCAAGGTACTGCGTGCGTCGATATGATGAACGGCATAGAGAACAGCGTGGATATGAACGTTGTGCCCAGCGTCATATACTGCCGGCCCGAGATAGCGGTGGTGGGAATGACGGAGGCCGAGGCCAGGGAAGCGGGAATACCTGCAAAAGCCGGAAAATGCGTAATGTTCGGCAACGCCAGAACGCTTATCGCCGATCCGGGCCGCTGCTTTATGAAGGTCGTAGCCAATGCCGAGACCCGGGAGATAATAGGCGCGCAGCTCATGTGCGAGCACAGCTCTGACATGATAAGCGAGATATCCGAAGCTATGGCCAACCATCTCACGGTGGAAAGCCTGCTCAAGATAATGCGTCCACATCCGTCCTTTGAGGAGGCGCTGAGCGAGGCGCTGGATGATCTTGCCGCAAAGCTTAATAAATAAAACAGGCATAATAAAACAGGGAGGGCATAAAAGCTCTCCCTGTTTGGCCTTGTCCTGCTATTTCGATATCAGCTTTGCCTTTTCCAGCGCCATTACGAGCAGCGGTATGAGGATTATATGCAGTATTATGCCGGGTATCGCCTGCGTGAACGCCCCCGCCCAGAAGGCGGCAAAGCCGAACTTTGACGGATCGAGCCCGGTGCAGAGGAAACGCGCCGCGCCCCATACCAGACGGCCGGCTATCATGGCCGTTATGAGAGCGACGTATATGTTGCTTTTCTTCTTTGGCAGCGCCCTGTACATGAGCCCTGCCACGGCGCCGTATGCCGCAAGCTCAAACGCCATGCAAAGCGCGGTCGGGTACATCGGCGGCATACCGAACAGTACGGAGCGCAGGGGCGGAGCCACCACGCCGACCGCCAGTCCCCAGGGCCAGCCGCATACGAAGCCGCAGAGGAGCACGGGTATGTGCATGGGGGAAAGCATTGAGCCTATCTGCGGTATCTGTCCCGTCAAAAACGGAAGCATCAGTGCCAGCGCCAGAAACGCCGCCGCAAATACCACTGTCCTTACTGTTATGTTGTTGTTTTTCATGATAAAAGCTCCTTCCAGATGGCATAAAACAAGCGCCGCGATCCCTTCTGGGAAAGCGACGCCTTCATGACATCACAAAAAACGGTATTGATACAAGGTTTATTCAGGGGAACTTCTGTTCCTGCGCCGTCTTCTGACCGGCACAAGCCTATTGTACACGAAAAGCCGTCGGTTGACAAGATACAGTTTACTCTTGCATCACGCCTTCGAGCTTGGCCATAGCGTCCGATATGAGAGCCGTCAGTGACAGCTCCTGAACGCCTGCCACTATATTGCCGCACCTGTTTACGGGCAGAAGTATCCGCACCGCATCGGATTGGGCAACGGCGACCGCCATTGCGGGCGTTATCTCGCCAAAGAGGGAATCCGCTATGACTATGCCTATTGGGCCTATTATTATATCCGCCTTGCGGCAGGCGACTATAAGCGGGTTTTCCCCCGCAGCCGCCTGATGGGCGCCGGCCTTTGCCATAGCCGCGGCAGCGGCTGAATTGGTGCCGACCGCCATAAGCCTTGCACCGGGGTACTTTTCCGCTATGGACCTTACCATCTGGCAGCCCAGCCTGCCGCCCTGACCGTCTATTACAAGTATATTCATTTAAACCTCTCCTTGAATATGCTCTCCTTTACAACTCTGTAGGCGGGAAGGTAAGCCTTCCTGTACTCCTCACTGTGGGATACGGCTGGATAGCCCCGCTTTTTATATTCCGAAAGATATTCCTCAAGCTCAGCTGTTTTGAAAGCAAAGGCGCCCTGCAACGTTACATGGAGGAGCACGTCCAGCTTTTCCAAAAACTCCGCAAGCGTGCCTTCTGAGGCGTTGGCGGTCTCCACAAACGCTTCATTCAAGCCCGCTATGCCGCTTTCCTTCAGCGCCTTAAGCTGTACTCGCGCCATGCCGCTGCCTATGGGTATCATGAGCGGCTGCATGGCGTCGTGCTCTGTTGCCGCATACTCGTTGCGCAGTCTTATCAGGGCAGCCTCAGGGCTTTTGATCATATGGCCGCCCCCAAATTCGTTCTGGTACACCAGCTTTACAGCGTCGGCAGGCCGCATCCTGGGATACATGTTTGCGTGCAGAAGCAGCGCGTCCTTAAGCTCCACATTATTTACCCATACCTTGATTTTAACTTTGGCGTGCCTTAAAAAGGCATCCATGCTGATATGTTAGCACCGTCCCGGCCTAATTGCAATAAATTGCCCCAAAACAAAGTATCGGCAAAGAGGACGAATGCCGCCTTGCCGATACTTTGTTAGTTATTAGTTATCATTTGGCACTGCAGGAATTGCTGTGGCAGGAGTTTTTCATGGGGCAGGAACCACAGCTGCAGCCGCAGGAGGACTTGCCTCGTTTCTTCTGTTTTATAAGATGTATCACGATGGCCGCGATTACCGCTGCAAGTATAACTATCGCGATTATGTTTCCGATGTTTTCGCTTATCCAATTAAACATGGTCAAATTCCTCCTTCTGACATATTACATCATTTCATTTTTTCTTTACGGCTTTGCGCTCAGCTTCGCAGCTTCCTTATAGGGCTTGAACAGCATGTATACCATGCCTGCGAGGAAGGCTGCGGCGGCAACCACGCCTAAGAGGTTTGCATTACCGGTAAAGAGGTTGCCGAACTGATTGATCATCAGGGCTATCACATATGCGAAGCCGCATTGATAGCCGATGGCGAACCAAGTCCAGCCGGCGTTGTTCATCTCCCGCTTGATTGCGCCTATTGCCGCGAAGCAGGGTGCGCACAGCAGGTTAAATACAAGGAAAGAGTAAGCGGTAATGGGTGTGAAAGCGCTTGCAAGGTTAGAGTATACGCTGCCGTCGCCGCCGCCGTACAGTATACCCAGAGTACCTACTATGTTCTCCTTGGCGATAAGGCCGGTAATTGAGGCTACGACCGCCTGCCAGTTGCCCCAGCCCAGAGGCTTGAAGATCCAGGCTATCGCACCGCCTATGGAGGCCAATATGGAGTAGTTGATCTCATCCTCGGACAGCATCCTGAAGGTACCGTCCACGGTTCCGAAGTAAGTGGTGAACCATACGAAGATGGTGGAAAGCAGTATGATGGTACCGGCCTTTTTTATGAAGCTCCAGCCCCGCTCCCAGGTGCTCCTGAGCACGTTGCCTGCGGTGGGCCAGTGGTATGCGGGCAGCTCCATTACGAAGGGCGCGGGCTCGCCGGCGAACCTCTTAGTCTTCTTGAGCATGATTCCGGAGATTACTATCGCGGCCATGCCGATGAAGTAAGCGGAGGTAGCTACCCATGCGGAACCGCCGAATATGGCGCCGGCAATCATCGCTATAAAGGGAACCTTAGCGCCGCAGGGAATAAATGTGGTGGTCATTATGGTCATACGCCTGTCGCGCTCATTCTCTATGGTACGGGAGGCCATTATTCCGGGGATACCGCAGCCGGTGCCGATCAGCATGGGGATGAAGGACTTGCCGGAGAGGCCGAACCTGCGGAAGAGCCTGTCCAGAATGAACGCGATACGGGCCATATAGCCGCAGTCCTCAAGGGCAGCAAGAAGCAGGAACAGCACCAGCATCTGAGGAACAAAGCCGAGGACCGCGCCGACGCCGGCGACTATGCCGTCAAGTATCAGGCCGCGGAGCCACTCGGCACAGTTGCCCTTGTCCAGAGCACTCTCAATAAGGACGGGGACGCCGGGGACCCATACGCCGTAGTCGGCAGGATCAGGCTCTTCGCCGATTTCCTGAAGGGTGGTCTTTGCAGCCTCATAATCCTCGAGGGTAGCAGTTTCCTCGGAAACCGCAAGGGTCTCCTCGTCCTCTATCTCGTAGGTAAATTTGCCGTCAGCAGGCTCGCCGTTTTCTTCGACATACACTTCATAACCGTCAACTATGGCAGCGGCCTCGCCGTATTCTTCTGCTACCTCATTATAAGCGGCTGAACCGATGCCGAACAGGTGCCAGCCATCGCCAAACAGTCCATCGTTTGCCCAGTCAGTGGCAGATGCGCCGACAGTGACCATGGCGAGGTAGTATACGAGGAACATTACCGCTGCAAATATGGGCAGACCCAGCCAGCGGTTGGTGACCACCCTGTCGATCTTATCGGAAGCAGAAAGCCGACCCTGATTTTTTTTCTTGTAGCAGCATTTGATTATCTCGGCGATATATACGTAGCGCTCATTGGTGATGATGCTTTCAGCGTCATCGTCCAGCTCCTTCTCGGCAGCTTTGATGTCGCTGTCAATATGGTCGAGAACATCCTTGGAGATGTCCAGCTTCTCAAGCACCTTGTCGTCGCGCTCGAATATCTTTATGGCATACCAGCGCTGCTGCTCAAGGGGCATGTTATGTACGGCAGCTTCCTCGATGTGAGCAATAGCGTGCTCAACAGGGCCGGAGAAAGTATGCATGGGGACGGTTTTTGCGCCATGGGCGGCTTTGATCGCGGCCTCTGCGGCTTCCATGACGCCATCGCCCTTCAGGGCGGATATCTCTACTATCCGGCAGCCCAGCTTTTCGGAGAGCTGGGCGGTATCTATCTTATCGCCATTCTTGCGCACAACGTCCATCATATTGATGGCAACGACTACCGGAATGCCCAGCTCGGTAAGCTGAGTGGTGAGGTAGAGGTTGCGCTCCAGGTTGGTTCCGTCGATTATGTTCAGTATGGCGTCGGGGCGCTGGTCGATAAGATAATTTCTGGCGACTACTTCCTCCAGGGTATAGGGGGAAAGCGAATAGATGCCGGGCAGGTCCATTATGACCACATCCTCATGCTTCCTAAGGCGGCCTTCCTTCTTTTCTACGGTAACGCCTGGCCAGTTGCCGACAAACTGATTGGAACCGGTCAGAGCGTTGAACAGCGTGGTTTTGCCGCTGTTCGGGTTGCCGGCTAAGGCTATCTTGATTTGGTTATTCATGATAAAACTCCTTTGAAGTTAATATACTTTAACTATGGTTCAAAAAAATATTTATTCAACTTCAATCATTTCGGCGTCGGCTTTTCTCAGACTGAGCTCATAACCGCGCACGTTTACCTCGATAGGGTCGCCCAAAGGGGCAACCTTGCGGACGAACACCTCAACGCCCTTGGTAATACCCATGTCCATTATGCGGCGCTTTACCGGGCCTTCGCCATAAAGCTTTACCACCCTGACGGTTTCGCCGATCTTGGCTTCCTTTAATGTCTTCATAGTCCTATCTCTCCTTTTTTCTTTCTATCTATAAATAAATGTCAAAACAGGCGTTAGATCATTATCCTGCGAGCCATTTCACGGCTTATGGCTATCCGTGATTCCTTGACCTTTACTATTACGTTGCCGCCCATCGCGGATACCACAGTCACCGGGCCGCCAGCCGTAAAGCCAAGATCTTCAAGGTGCTTTTTAACGTCCGGGCTGCCGCCGACCTTTTTTATCACGTTCTCTTTGCCTATATCTGCCAGATCAAGTGGTATCATACTCAGTCTCCTCCGTTTTATGTGCTACTTGCGGGTCCACGTTTCTACACTTGGGTTTAAGCGCCTTAACTACCGAGTAATTTAACAGCTCTAACTGACTTTGTCAACCCTTTTTTATCTGAAAATTTAAACAAGATTTTATCCTTGCATTTTTGGTTAGAGTTTGCTAACCTATGTATAATATATAATCATCATTGATCAGTTTTATATGATATTGCAATAAAAATACGAAAGGGCGGTACAATTTGAAAATAATGAGAGCTACCGAGGATTACCTCGAAGCGATGCTGATGATGCGCAATAAGCACGGCTATATTCGTTCCATTGATGTGGCGGACTATCTTGGCGTTACAAAGCCCAGCGTAACATATACCACGAAAAGGCTGAAGGCCAGCGGACATATCACGATGGACGGGGAGGGGCTCATAACCCTTACCGAATCAGGAATGGAGATAGCTTCCAAGATGCTGGACAGGCACAGGACGTTGACCGATTTTTTGGTATCAATAGGCGTGGACGAAATCACTGCCGAGACTGACGCCTGCAAAATGGAGCACGACCTCAGCGACAAGACCTACAATGCCATATGCGCCCACGCGAGGGCACACATGAAGTAAGAGCCTGCGCCGCTCAATAGGGCGGCTTATTTTAGTGACATAGGTTAAGGATATTTAACCTATACTGCTGTAATAAAGATGTGCTCAACGTGTGAAAGCCGTGTCGGCAACGCCATACGCAATGCCGTAAGCGTTTGAGCGACATTGAAAAGGAAACGTGGCGCTTCTGCTTTTTGCTTTTGCAACCTGCCTGCGGAATAAGATAAGCTTACCGCAAAGGCAGGTATACTAAGGATTTATTTGAGTATTTCCTGACAATTTGTATTGATTTTAACGTGGCCATGACTTATCATAAAAATATCATGCGGTAGTTTGGATTTGGCACGGAGTGAATAATCCCCTGCCAATTCCTGCATAAATAATACAGAGAGGTTGTGTAAAAGAAAATGGCAAACATCGATCTTACCAAGTACGGCATTACCGGCACTACGGAAATAGTCTACAATCCTTCCTATGAGATGCTCTTTGAGGAAGAGACCAAGCCCGGCCTTGAGGGCTATGAAAAGGGCCAGCTCAGCGAGCTGGGCGCTGTCAACGTCATGACCGGCATATACACCGGCCGCTCTCCCAAGGACAAGTTTATTGTAGTTGACGATACCTCCAAGGATACCGTCTGGTGGACTTCCGACGAATATAAGAACGACAATCACCCTGCCTCCATCGAGACCTGGAACGCCGTCAAGGATATCGCAAGAAAAGAACTCTCTAATAAGCGCCTGTTCGTAGTGGACGCCTTCTGCGGCGCCAACAAGGACACCCGCATGGCAATCCGCTTCATCGTAGAAGTTGCCTGGCAGGCCCACTTTGTAAAGAATATGTTTATCAGGCCCACCGAAGAGGAGCTGAAGAACTTTGAGCCGGATTTCGTAGTTTACAACGCCTCCAAGGCAAAGGTAGAGAACTACAAGGAGCTGGGGCTTAATTCCGAGACCGCGGTAGTATTCAACCTCACCAGCCGCGAGCAGGTCATCATCAACACCTGGTACGGCGGCGAAATGAAGAAGGGCCTCTTCTCCATGATGAACTACTATCTGCCCCTTAAGGGTATCGCCTCCATGCACTGCTCTGCAAATACCGACATGGACGGCAAGAATACCGCCATCTTCTTTGGCCTTTCCGGCACCGGCAAGACCACGCTGTCCACCGACCCCAAGCGCCTGCTGATAGGCGACGACGAGCACGGCTGGGACGACAATGGCGTGTTCAACTTCGAAGGCGGATGCTATGCAAAGGTCATTAATCTGGATAAGGAATCCGAGCCGGATATCTACAACGCCATCAAGCGCAATGCTCTCCTCGAGAATGTAACCCTCGATGAGAACGGCAAGATAGACTTTGCCGATAAGAGCGTTACCGAGAACACCCGCGTATCCTACCCCATCGACCATATTAAGAACATAGTGCGCCCCATAAGCTCCGCGCCCGCCGCGAAGAACGTGATCTTCCTCTCCGCTGACGCTTTCGGCGTGCTGCCTCCCGTATCCATATTGACTCCGGAGCAGACCAAGTACTACTTCCTCTCCGGCTTTACCGCAAAGCTGGCTGGTACCGAGCGCGGCATAACCGAACCTACTCCCACCTTCTCCGCATGCTTCGGTCAGGCATTCCTGGAGCTGCATCCTACCAAATACGCAGATGAGCTGGTAAAGCGCATGGAGATGAGCGGCGCGAAGGCGTATCTGGTCAACACTGGATGGAACGGCACCGGCAAGCGTATCTCCATCAAGGATACCCGCGGCATAATCGACGCTATCCTCAACGGTGACATACTGGGCGTGCCCACCAAGAAGATACCTTACTTCGACTTCGAGGTACCCACCGAGCTGAAGGGCGTCGACACCAACATTCTGGATCCCAGAGATACCTATGCCAATCCCGCTGATTGGGACGCAAAGGCAAAGGATCTGGCCTCCCGCTTCATCAAGAACTTCGCCAAGTACGAAGGCAACGAGGCGGGTAAGGCTTTGGTAGACGCCGGCCCCAAGGTGGATTAAACTTAAAACGCAGTATAACGGTCCCCCGGCAACGCCGGGGGACCGTTGTCATATACGGATATATTTTATTTGATATATTATTTTGAATTTTCACATATATGTGAGGACGCGGGGAAAAAACGACAAAATCAACGCGATTTCCCCTGTTATTGACTATTGGCATGCCGCGTGATATAATACCGATAATAGAAATGGCGATTCTATATTTAGTATGAAGTGCGGATCAATAGCAGTGTGAATTACATAAGGGCCAGGAAGGAGCCGCCGATAGTGGAAAGCATGGGTGTAAAAAATAAGCCGGCAAGGACGACGGGAGCAAGCGGATGGCTAAACAGGCCCAAGACACGCAGGAGCATTAAAATTGCGCTGTTTTTGGCGCCTATTCTTGTATTTGCCGTACTGTTCGTCTATTATCCCTTTGTAAAGACCATAATAAACAGCTTCAGCATAGTCAACCAGAAGGGAAACGTCACGGGCTTTGCAGGGCTGGCTAACTATAAATACGTATTCGGGCGCAACGATTTCAAAAAGTCCATATTGAATTCCCTCATCATAACGGGCATAAACGTCCCCATAACGCTGGTAGTGACCATACTGCTTGCGCTGATAGCCAACAAAAAGCGCAGGCTGAGCCCGCTCTATGAGACGCTTTTCACCATGCCCATGGCGGTATCCATGTCCGCGGCATGTATGGTGTTTAAGTCCATGTTCAGCCCTACCTTGGGAATAATCAACGCCATGCTCGGCACACAGCTCGGCTGGTTCGAAAGCCGCGCCACCGCCCTTTATACCATAATCATACTTACGGTATGGATGGGCATAGGCTTTGACTTCCTTCTTTTCCTCTCTGCCCTGCGGGGCATACCCTCGCATATAATGGAGGCCGCAAGGCTGGATGGGGCGGGACTCTTCACAAGGATATTCAAGATACAGCTCCCGCTCATATCCCCCACCATACTCTATGTAATGTGTACCAATCTGGTGCTGGCCATGATGTGCTCGGCGCCCATGATAATCATAACACAGGGAGGCCCGTCCAGAAGCACCACCTCGCTTATGTACCTCATGTTCGCCTCGGGCTACGGCAGCTCAAATTACAGCCTCGCTGCGGTGGTGAGCATAGTGACCTTCCTGCTTACCTTCGGGTTTACCGTGGTTGCGTTCATGTTTGAGAGAAAGAAGGTGCATTATCAATAATGAATAAAGTAAAAACAAAGATTGGCGATGCACTGGTTCAGGTAATTGCCGTAATGATCGGCTTGATACTGATATTTCCAATAGTATACTGCGTATGCAGCGCATTCAAGACCCCTGGCGAATTTGCTCTGTCAAAGCTTCTGCCTGAAAGCTTTACCTATCTTGCGAACTTTAAAAACGCGCTGCATCAGGCGCCATTGATGCGCTATATGCTGAACTCCGTAATAGTGTCCCTGCTGGGCACTGTGATGAGGCTGGTATTCTCCATACTTGCGGCATATGCATTCACCAATTACGAATTCAAATTTAAGAATGCCTGCTTCTTTTTGATACTGGCGACTATGATGATGCCGGGCGATATACTGCTGGTGACCAATTACGCCACGGTGTCAAAGCTGGGACTGCTCAACAGCTATCTCGGAATGTGCATAACCTCCTTCGTATCCGCCAGCCAAATGTTCATGCTGCGGCAGAGGTTTATGTCGGTGCCGCGCGATATGCGCGATGCGGCTATGCTGGATGGCTGCGGCGATCTGCGCTATATAGCTACGGTACTGCTGCCCATATGCAAGCCCGTAATAACCACGCTTTTTATACAGAGCTTTATCACGCTGTGGAATTCCTACCTGTGGCCTCTGATCGTTACGGCCAGCAGCCCCGAGATGCGTACCATTATGGTAGGCATAACCAAGCTGAATTCATGGGAGGATACCAACTATGAGCTGGTGCTGGCAGGCACCACCATATCGCTCATACCCTCCTTCCTGCTGTTCATCTTGATGCGGCGCAATATGCGAAAGGGCGGCGTGGACGGCGCAATGGTAGGATAAATAAAACCGCTTTGTCTGTGCGCCTGCTGCTCCGCTGTGGCCGGCGCATTTTAGGCAAATAAATTAAAAAGGAGAAAAACATGAAAAAGTTCCTTCGTACTCTTTTTGTAATGGCAATGGCACTTCTCATGGTGGCCATGACCGCCTGTGCCAAAAACGCGCCCGCAGAGGAGGCTGCGCCCGCAGAGGAAGCAAATCAGGGCGAGACGCCGGCCGAGGAGACTGCCGGCACTGAATCTTTACTGGGAACCGAGCCTGTGACCATCACCTTCTGGCACAGCGCTTCCGATGAAGCCGGCGTGCTGATGGACAAGTACGTTTCTGACTTCAATGCAAACAACGAGTACGGCATCACCGTAAACGCCATCTATCAGGGTCAGTATTCTGACGCTACCACCATGCTCAAGACCATACTTTCCGCAGAAAACTACAAGGAACTGCCGGATGTTATGCAGCTTGACGCTACAGGAAAGGTGACCTACTTCGATTCCGGCAAGGCTTTTACCATTGACGATGCCATAAAGGCCTATGCCGACGATAGCTTCCTTGACAGCTATCTGAACGTTGCCCTGAGCAACTGGCAGTATTCCGGCATACAGCTGGGTCTGCCCTTCGCTACCTCTACCACCGTCACTTATTACAACAAGGATCTGCTGGCCAAGGCCGGCTGGGATCATGCTCCCGCCACCTTTTCGGAAGTAATAGCCCTTCAGAACGATATGAAGGCTGCCGGTCTGTCCCAGGTTGCCCTTCAGAGCGTTCCCAATACTCCCACCCTTGCAAACTGGATCGGCCAGCTCAACAGCTATGTCGTAAATAACGACAACGGCAGCGAAGCCGCCGCAAGCGAGCTTGCATGTATAGACAACGGTGCGCTGGCAACCTTCCTTACCGAATGGAAAGCCATGTACGATGCAGGCGCACTGAAGAACGAGCAGAGCTCCACCGATGCCTTCGTAGCAGGCGATGTAGCTCTTATGACCAGTTCTTCTTCCGCTATTTCCAGCATTACCGAGAAGGTGAACGGCGCGTTCGAAGTCGGCGTATCCAACTACATTAAGGTAAACGATGCTGCCGCCGATGGCGCTACCGTGTCCGGCTCCTGTCTGGTAATGTTTGACAGCGGCGAAGCCCTCCGCAAGGAAGCTTCCTGGTATTTCCTGCAGTATTTGACCTCTGCCGACGTACAGGCTGACTTTGCCGCCGGCACCGGCTACATCCCCTGCAACGCAGCCGCCCTGGAGACTGACGCTTATAAGGCAGCCGTAGAAGCTACACCTGCCTATAAGACTGTTTACGATCAGCTCACAAACACCCCCGCATCCATGCGTAGCGTCACCGTGGGCCCCTCCAAGGACTTCTACTATGCTATAATGCAGTGTGTCTCCGATATGCTCGAGCAGGGTCAGACCGTGGACGAGACTGTGGAGATCATGAGCGACGAACTGAGCAATCTGCTCAACGAGTACATTCGCAACAACCAGTAATAGCGGTTATATCAGCACCCAAACGGGAGCCTGCTGCTGAGCGGCGGGCTCCCTCATTAAGGACATAAGTTTGACGAAGCAAGCATAAGGGACAGAGAGAGCAGGGAAAGGAAGCACCCATATGGAAATATCCACATCTACGAATATTTGTGCCTTTCAGCCCGGACGTGAGCGCAATCCGTTTGATTTCTGCATAGCGGAGTGTGCCAAAGGCGGCTATAAGGTGCTGGATATAAATTTCTGCGAGGCCATGAACCCCCATTCCCGCATGAGGGACGATGATTGGGAGGATTATGTAAAGGACATAGCCGAGCTGGGCAAAAAGTGGGACGTGGTTTTCCGCCAGTCACATTTGCCGTATTACGATATATTCGCCGACAATGACGAAGAAAAAGTAAAGATCATGGAGGAGCTGATACGCCGTTCCATTATAGCCTCTGCGGAGCTGGGCGTGGAATGGACCGTTACACACCCCGGAACGGTTTACTCTGCTGGCCCTGATATGAACATTTCGCTGGAGCATAATTTGGAGTATTATTCCAAACACATAAGGACGGCAAGGGAATGCGGCATCGGCATTGCGCTGGAGAACGACTTTGAGTACCGCTCCGCCCCTTACCAGAGGATATTCTGCGCCAACGTGCATGAGCTGGTGGAGCTGGTGGATTCCTTCAACGATCCGAAGCATGTAGGCGTATGCTACGACTTTGGCCACGGTAATCTGGGCGGGCCATTCCACAGGCAGAATCTCAATATAATAGGTTCCCGCCTGCACGCCATACACGTTCAGGACAACCATGGCATGAGCGATGAGCATCTCCTGCCCTTCCACGGCAACATCAACTGGCAGGAGGCCATGGAGGGCCTTGCCGATATAGACTATGATGGCGATCTGACATATGAGATACAGGAGTTTGGACGCTATTTCCCCAATGACCAGAAGCATCTGGTGGTGGAGTATTCGCTTAAGGTCGGCAAGGTGCTTGTAGATATGTTTGAAAAAGCAAAAGCCGGGAAGGGCAAATAATGAACGATAAAAAATCCCCGCATTACGGGGATTTTGTTATTTGTCCGTTTTCTTTTTCTTGGGTATTTCCATGCCGGAAAGCTCCTGATACGCTTCAAACTGCTCGTCAGTCAGGGGCGGCGTGGGCATCATACCTGTAGTATCGGTAAATGAGGAAGTGGTTGAGATGTCCGGATAGTCATTCCATTTGCCGGTTTTAGCTTTTTTCATGACTTAAACTCCTTTTTGCTTTAGTATGGCGGGATAGAAGGCGATTTATGCGGCGAAGATACCCGCTTTTTATTTTGCTGTTGACAGAAGCGTATATTGTGTATATACTGTATATATAATTTTATATACAGTTGAAGGGAGGAAGCCTTGGATATACTGATAAGCAACTCCTGCGGCAGCCCGATATATCAGCAGATATACGATCAAGTAAAGAACGCCATACTTTCGGGAGAACTCCGCGAGGGGGATATGCTGCCCAGCATACGAGCCCTTGCCAAGGATCTGCGCATAAGCGTGATAACTACTAAGCGGGCGTATGAGGAGCTGGAGCGAGGCGGATACATATACACAGCCGCCGGCAAGGGCTGTTTTGTGTCGCAAAAGAGCTCCGGCATGGTATACGAGGAGCACTTGAAAAAAATTGAGGAGCATATGGGCGAAATAGCTTGTCTTGCCGGAGCCAGCGGTATAACCGAGGGGCAGCTGATCGAAATGTACAGGGTACTTCAGGAGGAAAACAGATGAAAAACGCTATAGACATTAAAGGCGTATCAAAGACATACCGTGACTTTACGCTGGATAGCCTTACCCTCAGTCTGCCCGAAGGCAGCATAATGGGCCTCATAGGCGAAAACGGCGCAGGCAAGTCTACCACCATAAAGCTCATAATGAACGCCATACTGCCCGATTCCGGCAGCATAGAGGTACTGGGTATGGACAATAAAAGCCCCGAGTTTGCCGAGGCCAAGGAGGACATAGGCGTGGTGCTGGACGAGGCGTATTTCCCGGTAAGCCTGAACTGTAAAAACGTAAATACCATTATGAGGCTCACTTATAAAAAATGGGATTCGGATAAGTACTTCGGCTACATAAAGGAATTCGGGCTGCCGGAAAAGAAGGCCTTCAAGGACTTTTCGCGAGGTATGAAGATGAAGCTGGCCATAGCCGTGGCACTGTCCCACGACCCGAGGCTGCTGGTGCTGGACGAGGCAACGGGAGGGCTGGACCCAATAGTGCGGGATGAGATACTCGACATATTCAACGATTTTACCCGGGATGAGAGCCACAGCGTACTCATATCTTCCCACATAGTAAGCGATTTGGAGAAGATATGTGACTATATAGCCTTTCTACACCGGGGCAGGCTTGTGTTTGCCGAGGAAAAGGATATGCTCTATGAAAACTATGCGCTCGTCAATATGACCCGGGCGCAGCTTGCGGCCATGCCGAAGGGCAGCGTGCTGGGCAGCAGGGAGAACAGCTATGGGGCTGAGGTGCTTATGCTGAGGAGCGACATTCCTGCGGGTATGGTGCCGGAGCGCATAACAATAGAGGATATAATGCTTTATATGGCGAGGGAGGAGAGATAGCATGCGCGGACTTATAATGAAGGATATGCTCACAATAGCGAAGCAGGCCAAGGCATTCCTTATACTTATACTGTTTTTTGCCGTCATTCCCAGTTTTTCGGGGAGCAGCTTCGCCATGCTGTATGCGGCCATGATGCCTATAAGCGCGTTGGCATACGATGAAAACTGCAAGTGGGATCAGCTTGCAGCCATGATGCCGTACAGCGTCAGGGACATAGTATTGAGCAAGTACCTGCTCGGCTATATCTGCCTGCTGGTGACGGGAGCGCTGTCCATAGCTTCGCTGTATGTTACTGCCGCCGTAAAGGGGGTGCCCGCGGCAGGTGAGGATATTGCAGGGGTCATAGTAATGGCCTGCTTTGCGCTGATATTTTTAGCGGTGAACCTGCCCTGCATGTTCCGTCTGGGCGTTGAAAAGGGAAGGCTGCTGTTTATGGCAATGATAGGCGTAATAGTATTTTTTACCATGGGCTTTGGCGATAAAATAGCCGATGGCATAAACAAAGCGAGTGCAGGCGGCAACCTTGCCCCCGGCGCGGTGGCGATAGCCGCTTTGGCGCTGGCGGCGAATATGGCCTCCGTAGCGCTGTCCGAGAGGGCGTATAAAAGGAAAATGAGATAGCGGCTCGATATAGCAAAATATCAAAAAAGCGGCGTTAAGCCGCTTTTTTGATATTATCCCAGGCCGGTGGGCCTATTCCGCACTTTTTAAAGATTCTATCATATCTATACCCTTCATCTTTACGTGGGCCATCACGTTTACTATAGCGGAGAATATCACTGTAAGCGCCGCCGAGAAGGCATAGCTCATAGCGGTGGTGCTGCGCCCGAACATCATAAGGTCTATCTCCACGGAGCGTATCAGCCATGCGTGCAGGTACTTGCCGAATACGCAGCCCAGCGCTATGCCTGCCGCCGTGAGTATTATGTTTTCCCTGCAAAGGTAGGTGGTAACCTCTATGTCGTAGAAGCCCAGCACCTTTATGGTTGCAAGCTCCCGTATGCGCTCGGTCATGTTTATGTTGGAGAGGTTGTACAGCACCACTATGGCCAGAGCCGCCGCGCAGAGTATTACCACCACTACTACGAAGTCCACGCGCTCCATGCTGTGCATATAGGTGTCCTTGACGTCGGCGGTGCGGGAGGCGGCGGAAACGCCGTGAAGCTTCAGCATCTCCTCCATTGTGGCCTCGCAGGCGGCGTTGGAGTTATCCTCAAGGTTGAGTATGACGGTGTTTATTTCGGCCTCATCGCCGAATATATCCTCGTATGCCGCGGGCGTAAGGTAGATAAAGTGGGCGACGTAGTTCTGATATATGCCCGCTATCTTGGCGCTGTGGCGGCCGTCACTGTCAATGGTTATGCTGTCGCCCACATTGACTTTCAGCAGTTCGCTGAGCTTCTGATCTATTATCACGCCGCTTTCCGGCAGGGTCATCTCATCGCCCGAGCTTATTGCCCGGGTAATTACGAATTTACCTATATCCTCCGGGTCGAATACTTCCACATAGGCGGTGATGGAGTAGGCGGGGGATTCCGCGGTGACGCTGCCCGCATATATCTCAGTGTATTCGCTTATGTTATCCGAACTGTCCAGATATGCTTTTATATCCGCATGTTCGGTATCCAGCAGCCCGTCGTTCAGGGTTATCTGGGCGTCGTAGCGGAATATGTCGCCATACTGGGTATCCATGGTCATCATGAGGGAATCACGCAGGCCAAAGCCGGCGATTATAAGCCCGGTGCAGCCGCCTATGCCTATCACGGTCATGAAGAACCTCTTCTTATAGCGGAAAAGGTTGCGCACTGTGATTTTCCAGTTGAAGCTGAGCGCATGCCATACGGGGGTTATACGCTCCAGCAGCACACGCTTCCCGGCAGGGGGCGCCTTGGGGCGCATGAGGTTGGCAGGGGAGTCGGTAAGGGTGGAAATACAGGCCCAAAGTGTGGAAAGGGTGGTACAGGCCACCGCTGCAATGGTCGCCCATATGCAGATACCGGGGTAGAAGCTGAGGCGTATATCAGGCATCTCGTACATTATCTGATAGGAGACGTATATCATGGTTGGGAATACTATATGCCCTATGATAACGCCGAGAAGGCTTCCCGCAAGGCTGGGAAACAGACCGTAGCAAAGGTACTTTTTAGAGATATCCCATCTGCCGTAGCCTAATGCCTTCATAAGGCCTATCTGGGTGCGCTGCTCCTCCACCATGCGCGTCATGGTGGTAAGGCAGACCAGCGCCGCCACCAGGAAGAAGATAACGGGGAATACCGAGGCAAGGTTTGCCATCCTGTCCGCGTCCTGACCGAAGCCGGTGTAGCCGGGATTATAGCCGCGGGAGAGTATGTACCACTTGCAGGTCTCGATATCGGCTACCTTGCGCCGTGCGTCCGCCAGCTTCTTCTTGGCGTCCGCTATCTTTTCCTCGGCCTCCCGCTTCGCGTCCTCGTATTCCTCGAGGCCGTCGGCGTATTCCTTTTCGCCGTCCTTGAGCTTCTTATAGGCCTTGGGCAGCTCGTCTATGCCCTCGTAATACTTTTTCCAGCCGTCCTGAAGCTCCTCCACGCCCTCGCGATATTTCCTTTTGCCATCCTGAAGCTCCTCATAGCCCTCGTCCAGCTTCTTTTTTGCGGCGTCAAGCTGGGCCTTCGCCGCGTCCAGCTCCTGCTTTCCGGCGTTGTATTCCGCCATGCCGGCGTCTATCTTGGCCTGAGCGGCGGCTATGTCGTCATCGGGCATACGGACGCTTTCAAGATAGTCTTTCTGTGCGGAAAGCTCTGCTATCTGCGCCTCTATCGCCGCTATCTTAGCTTTATACTCTGGGTCGTTGGGATCAAGCGAGTCCTTCTGCGCTTTAAGAGCGGAAATGGCGTCATTTAACTGATCGATCTGGCCGGGTATCTGCTTTGCGGCGTCAAGCTGCTGCTGGGCGGCGGAGAGCTTCGCATAGGACTCGTCCAGCTTGCGCTTGTTTTCGGCGTATTGGGCATAGCCGAAGTTGTATTCGTCAAGGCCCTTTTGATATTCCTGCTCGCCCTCTATTAGCTCCTGGCGGGCGTCGGCAAGTTCGCACTCCGCATCGCACAGCTTTGGGAGGGATTCTTCCAGCTCCTTCTTGCCGTCCCGGTATTCCCGCCAGCCCTTATCCAGCTTTCTGCGGGCATCCTTAAGCTCCTGTTCCGCATCGGAGAGCTTTTCATCCGCTTCTTTTTCCTTGTCGTCCAGCTCCTTTTGAGCGTCGTCGATCTTTCCCTGGGCTTCGTCTATTATGTCATCGTAGCGGAGCTTTGCCCGCCTGTCGCCGAAGTCCTTGAGGGAATCTATAACATCGTCGATATAGTCGTCGTATTCGTCCGTGAAGGCGGTAAGCTCCTGCGCGCCCTTTACCTTGGCGTAGGCAACGGTGTAGTAATCCAGGTCAAATGCACCTTCGGGAAGATATACATACGCTCTTACATTGCCGGAGCCGATCGAAGCGGAGCCGCGTTCTACGCTGATGTAGTAAGGGCTGACGGCGGTGCCTACTATGGTGAAATTCTTGTGTGTGAGGCAGTCCTCGTAGTCATCGCTGGGGTCTATGGTTATGCTGTCTCCCACCGAAATTTTCATTTTTTCCAGCAGGTTTTTGTCTACAATACACTCGTCGGGGCTTTCCGGCATTCTGCCGGAGGTGACTGTGAGCAGATTCATGCCGTCTGTTATGGAATATGCCTTTGCAACAAGGTCGCCGGCCCATGCGTCGATGCAGTACGCGCCTACAGCCCGCTCTATGTTGTTCTGCGCCCCCAGGGCTTTAATGTCGTCTTTGGTCAGGCCGAGGGTGGAGAGCACCTGTATATCCATGAGCTGCTGCTTATCCAGATATTCATCGCCGGTGTTTTTCATATCCGGCGCTGTGGCCTTGAGACCTGAGAGAAACGCTACGGCGAGAGCTATGAGTATGGCTATGGAAAGAAAACGGTTTTTGCTGTTTTTTATTTCCCTTATGAGATCTTTTCTTAAGGCAGTCACAGTAACGTCTCCTTTCCTCTGCGTTTTTTATAAGATACGGCTACCATTCTATGCTTTCTACCGGAGTTGGGTTGTTGTTGTATTCCTCATGGGCAACGGTGCCGTTTTTTATATGTATAACGTGGTCCGCCATGGGGGTGAGGGCGCTGTTGTGGGTTATCACAACCACGGTAACGCCCTTCTGGCGGCAGGTATCCTGCAAAAGCTTCAGTATGGACTTACCGGTGACGTAATCCAGCGCACCGGTAGGTTCATCGCAAAGCAGAAGCTTGGGGTTTTTGGCCAATGCGCGGGCAATGGATATGCGCTGCTGTTCGCCTCCGGAAAGCTGACTGGGGAAGTTGTCCATACGGTCCTCAAGGCCCACCTCGCGTACGGCAGTAGCTGCGTCCAGCGGATCCCTGCATATCTGAGATGCCAATTCTACGTTTTCCAGTGCGGTGAGGTTCTGCACCAGATTATAGAATTGAAACACAAAACCCACGTCATAGCGGCGGTAAGTGGTGAGCTCCTTTGAACTGAAGCCGCTTATAACCGTGCCGTCCACGGATATGGTGCCCTCGGTACAGGTATCCATGCCGCCCAGCATATTCAGCACCGTGGTCTTACCGGCGCCGGACGGGCCTACGATTATGCAGAATTCCCCTTTGGCAATAGAAAAATTGATATGGTCTATGGCCTTTATGACCATCTGACCCATCTGATAGTGCTTTGAAACGTCGCTGAATACTACGTAATCCCGCATAATGCCCCTCCATAGGCGTCGATATATCATAATGTTTAATTATAACATTTACACTGTTAAAAGAATATTAAAAAGAGTGCTCCAAATGTGCATAAACGGTGACATTTTGAAATGAGAGCGTAAGGCATTCGCCTTGCTTCCTATCGACCGGGCAGGGGGAGAAAGGACGGGGCATATTGCCTGCAAAAAACGGCAATGTTCAAATTTAGTTCACAGCAGGCAAAACAAGGCCGTGATACAATGAATAATAACGCCGTGGAAGCGGTGTATGGGAGGGCTAATTGGAAAAGACTGAGCGCCGGAGAAGATTCCTTATAAACCTCGCGTATTGCGCGGCCATACTGGCGGTGCTGGTAGTGCTGTTCAGATACATGATGTCGAGCCTGCTGCCATTCTTCATAGCTTTTATAGTGGCGGCTGTGATACACCCGCTGCTGGATAAGCTGGTAAAGAAGTGCCATCTTCCGCATAAGTTCATGGGTATCGTTCTGATAGTGCTGGTATACACGCTGCTGGCATTTTTAGGCATAATACTCTGCGATAAGATAGCGGCCTTTGTCCAGAGGATGATAGTTATGGCGCCAAGGACGTGGAGCGGCACACTGCTGCCCGCGCTTAGGTCCATATGGGAAAGTATGACGGCCTTTCTCGCCAGATGGGATATTGAGATAGACATAGCCATGGATCAGGTGCTGGCCACGTTAGACGCGAGCATAAAGACGCTTTCCGCAAAGGCTGTGGCGTTAGTAGGCAACTTTGCGGTGTCTGTTCCGGGCAAGCTGGTTAATACAATAATATGTATAGTGTCCACTGTGTTCATACTGCTGGACTGGGAAGCCATAGGCAAGTTCATACACGGCCAAATGCCGGAAAAGGCCTCGGAGGTAATGAAGGACGGCTGGAGCCAGCTGAAAAAGACCATAGGCAAGTATATACGCTCCTACGGCCTGATAATGCTAATGACGTTTACGGAGCTGGCCATAGGGCTGCTGATAATTGGCGTTGACAATTCATGGGGCTTAGCGGCGGGTATCGCGGTTCTGGATATACTGCCAATAGTGGGCTGCGGCACGGTGCTTATCCCTTGGGCGGTAGTCAGCCTTGTGACAGGCAAGCCGGGCCTTGGTATAAGCCTGCTGGTATTATATGTAATAATAGCCATAGTGCGGAACATCGCCGAGCCCAAGATAGTAGGCCAGCAGGTGGGATTGCACCCGCTGGCAACGCTGCTCGCCATGGTGACAGGAGCATCGCTGTTCGGAGCGGCAGGCGTGTTTGCGTTGCCCATAGCTCTGGCTGTAATAAAGCAGCTGGACGACGATGGAATAATACACGTGATAAAAAAACCAAATCAAGCAGAAGAAAAGACTCAGGCTCCCGGGACAAAACCAGAATAAAAACGAGAGGCCGGCGCATCTGACGCGACGGCCCTATATTGATATTGATCCCGCAGTTCTCTGAGGTGGCGGCAGCTTCTGCCGTGGTAGCGGGAGGACTGCACCTCGGCCATTATGGCTACGGCTATCTCCTCCGGGGTCTCGCCGCCTATGTCCAGACCTATGGGGGTGAACACGGTATCAAGCTGCTCGTCCGTCACTCCACGATTGCGCATATATTCAAACAATCCCGCTATCTTCTTGCGGCTGCCTATCATACCGATGTAGGCGGCTTTTTTGGCGAGGGCGGCGTAAAGCGACGCCCTGTCGTTTATGTGGCCGTGAGTGGCTATGACTATGAATGCCCCTGCGGGAATATCCATTTCGGTTATATCTTTTTCGAAATCCTTCACGCGGACGAACCTGTCCGCAACGGCTATGCTCTTATCTATTATCTCATCTGCCCTGTCGTCTATGAGAAGGGTGCTATAGCCCATAAATCCGGCTACCTTGAGCACTGCGCAGCCGACGTGGCCCGCGCCGCACATGACCAGCAGCGGCTTTGATGGGAAGGACTCTATAAGCACCTTTATGTGCCCGCCGCAGGTCATGCCGGTGTTGTTTGCGGCAGCAGAGGAGAGGTCGTATATCTTGAAGGCGTTCTCGCCTGTGCGTATGCATTCCATCGCGTCTTTCGCGGCGAGGCATTCAGCTGAACCGCCGCCTATGGTGCCAAGGGTATCCCCGTTTTCAAATACCAGCATTTTTCCGTTTTTGCGGGGGGTAGAGCCGTCTGCCTCTACTATAGTCACCATGGCGTGACTTATGCCGCCGTTCAGTGCGTCAAGCTGTTCTCTCAACAATGCAGCGGAATCCATTTCGTTTTCCTCCTGTGGGGATGTAAGACTTTTTTATTATACCACAAGGGAGAAAAAATCAATACGCATTGCAGTTTATTTTACCGAGCCCTTCAGCGCCTTTTTCATGAACTCCATGGTAGATATGCCGCTGGGACGGTTGTATCTGCCGAGAAGGAAAAGACACTCCGGGTCACGGGTGATGTAGTTGCATTTCTCCTCGCAGCCGAGCGATGCTTTAAAGCCGAGCTCCTTCAGGTACTCCGTAGTATCGGGCGTTATTGCCCCGAAGGGATAGGTGTATGCGGTGGGGGTTATGCCGCACTTATCCTTCAGGAGCTGCTGCAGCTTTATACAGTCGCCGCAGAAGAAGGCCTTATAGCTTTGACTGTTCTCGCCCTGCCTGCGCTTGCTGCCGAAGCGGGGGGACTGGGAATGCATATCGTAGGAATGATTCTGTATCTCCACGTGTCCGCTTGCGGTTATTGCATTTATATCCTCGTAAGACAGATGAGCATAGTTTGGGTTTGGATCAGGCGTTTCACTGAAGGTCACGGTATAGCTTCCCACTACGGATATGACGGCCTTTATGTCCAGCTCCTCAAGTATGGGCAATATGTATGTAAGGTTATTGAGATATCCGTCGTCCAGAGTCACCATAACGGGCTTTTCGGGCAGGTCGTCCCCTTCGGTGTATTCGATAAGATCCTCGATAAACACCGTTTCGTAGCCGTTATCCAGAAGGTACTGCATATCTTCTCGAAAAACCGACGGGGAGACGACATATGTGCCGGCCCGGGACTGGCTTTTGAGTATGCTGTGGTACATTATTGCAGGCAGCGGCACAGGTTCCGGATCCGGATCGTAAACGGGAGCAGCCTTGCAGCCGGAAAGCAGGAGAAGCGAAGCCCACAGGGCGATAAGTTTCAGTTTGAATTTCATGGAATAAGGATATGAGCGGCGAAAAGGGTAAATGCGTACCGCGGCAGAATAAAATGACTGTTTTGATAAATGAAAATTATTGATAGACAGCATGAGAAAAACTAATATTAAACTCTTTTCGACACCTTAAAAATAACAGCATATGAACCTAAATAACTAAAAAAATAAATGTCTTTTCCGGTGCTCGGATAGGATTCCCATAAGATATTTAAGCAAAAGCCCCCAAAAACAGCGATTGACATTGATAAAACATACTGCTAATATATATTTAATGTTTGGTATTTACTTGTCATGTGTAGTTTTTCTTACAGTCGGCATGATCGGTATTGCGTGGTTGGCATTATTGAAAAAGTTTAACATTTAGTGCAATCATATACACCAAAAGGGGACGTCCCCTTTTGTATTTGTATTACATACAAATACAAAATTCCACTTCTTGAACAATGGGCTATGCCCGTTTAGTTCATACAATAATTAGGAGGAAGAAAACACATGAAGAAGCTTATAGCTTTGATGCTGGTTCTGGTCATGGCAGTTTCCTTTGCGGCCTGCTCTCAGCCCGCTGCTGAAGAACCCGCTACCACCGAAACCACTACTCCCGCCGAGGGCACCACTGAAGAAGCTCCCGCCGCTGGCGAGCTCAAGTGGGATGCAGCTAATGTACAGGCGTCCGTAGAAGCGGCTGTTGCTGCTACCGATGGCAAGATCGCCATCATCACCAACACCGTTTCCCAGAACGAGGAAGAATATCGTTCCGCAGCCGCCATGGTTGAAAAGTACGGCGACCGTGTCATCCATGACACTATGCCCGATAACTTCATGGCAGAGCAGGAGCAGTTCATCTCCGTTATCAACAAGTACGGCACCGATCCCGATGTAAAGTGCATCATCATCAACCAGGCATGCCCCGGTTCCAACCCCGGTATCGATAAGGTAGCCGAAGTTCGCGATCTTAAGGATCTGCTGGTAATCTACTGCACTCCCCAGGAGAACCCCACCGATATCACCACCCGTGCGGACATCACCATCTCCGTTGACGAGGTTGGCAAGGGCACCTATATGGCAGAGAAGGCTAACGAGATGGGCTGCAAGACCTTCGTGCATTACAGCTTCCCCCGTCACATGGCTCAGGTAACCCTGGCAGGCTGCCGCGATAAGATCAAGGCCAAGTGCGAAGAGCTGGGCATCGAGTTTGTTGACGCCACCGCTCCCGATCCTACTGGCGACTCCGGCCTTTCCGGCTCCCAGCAGTTCATCCTTGAGGATGTACCCAAGATGGTAGAAAAGTACGGCAAGGAGACCGCCTTCTTCACCACCAACTGCGCTATGCAGGTTCCCCTCATCAAAGCTGTTTATGACGCCGGCGCTTACTATGTACAGCCCTGCTGCCCCAGCCCCTATCATGGATTCCCCAGCGCTTTCGGTATAGAGAGCCCTGAAGATCTGGTAGGCGGCCTTGAGGCCACTATCGCAGCCGAGAAGAAGTACGTCGCTGACGCCGGTCTGACCGGTCACTTCTCCACCTGGGCGGTTCCCGCTTCCATAGCCAACACCGTTGCCAGCACCGAGTATGCCTTCCTGTGGATGGCTGGTCTCATTGGCGACTGTGACGCCGACGCCATGAGCGCTCTGCTGAGCGACTACTGCGGCGCCGAGGCTGCCCTCACTCCCTTCGTTGATCCCGGTACCGGCGAAGTCACCGACAACTACCTTGTATATCAGCTGGGCTATCTCGATCTGTAATCCTGAAGCTGACTGAGACGATCGTCTAACAAAACGGGGCGGCTGTGAGCGTTCAGCTCCGCCGCCCCTTTTCTTACCCAAGCAATAAGCAATAATCAGTAATCGTCACACCCGTATAGAAAGGGGATTTACAAGCTTTGGCCGAATCAATTTTACGTTTTGCAAACGTGGGAAAGTCATACGGCAGCAATCAGGTCCTTAAAGGAATAAATATGGACGTTCGCCCCGGCGAGATCCATGCCCTTATAGGCGAAAACGGCGCCGGTAAGTCCACGTTGATGAACATCCTCTTCGGAATGCCCGTCATTCACGACACGGGCGGCTTTGAAGGTACCGTCGAGATAGACGGCGAGGATGCACATATAATGACGCCCCATGATGCCATGGAAAAAGGCATCGGTATGGTACATCAGGAGTTTATGCTGATTCCCGGCTTTACCATAACCGAAAACATAAAACTCAACCGCGAAATCACCAAGCCGACTGTGCTTTCAAAGATATTTGGCAAGCGTCTGCAGGAACTGGAAATGGACAAGATGAATGCAGACGCTCGCAAGGCTTTGGATACCATGGGGATGGACATTGAGGAGTATACGATGGTTCACGGTCTGCCCGTAGGACATATGCAGTTCGTCGAGATAGCCCGCGAGATCGATAAGACCGGCATACGCTATCTCGTATTTGACGAGCCTACGGCAGTGCTTACGGAGACCGAGACCGCGAATCTTCTTGCTGCTATCCGCCGCCTGGCGGCGCAGGGCATAGGCATCGTATTCATAAGCCACCGTCTGGAGGAGATAATCAGCCTTTCTGACCGCGTCACCATACTGCGCGACGGCGAGCTGGTAGCCACCAGGGATACCAAGGACATTACCGCCGCTGAAATAGCGAGGCTGATGGTAGGCCGCGCACTTGTCCTCGACCGCAATGAGAGCGGGCGTAAGGTAAGCGATGAGGTAATACTCGATGTTGAGCACCTTTGCGTCAATATGCCCGGCGAAAAGGTTCAGGACGTGAGCTTCAAGGTGCATAAGGGCGAGATAGTGGGCATCGGCGGTTTGGCTGGACAGGGCAAGCTGGGCATCGCCAACGGCATAATGGGCCTTTATCCCGCCGACGGCAAGGTAGTATTCAAGGGCAGGGAGCTGAGCCTCAACGACACCAGGGATGCGCTCAAGTCCGACATAGCCTTTGTGAGCGAGGACAGAAAGGGCGTGGGATTGCTCCTTAACAGCCCTATCGATCTCAACATCGCTTTTACGGCCATGGAAACCGAGGGCAAGTTCCTCAAGAAGTATGGCCCAATAAAGCTGGCTGATAAGAAGGGCATAAGGGCGCACGCGGACAAGATGATAAAGGATCTGGATATTCGCTGCACCTCCGCAGCCCAGAATACCGGAGCCCTTTCCGGCGGAAACCAGCAGAAGGTGTGCGTCGCCAGGGCGCTGACACAGCAGCCTGAGCTGCTGCTGGTATCCGAGCCTACCCGCGGCATAGATATAGGCGCGAAGAAGCTGATACTGGATCTTCTTAAGAGTCTTGCGGAAGAGCGGGGCATGACCATAGTAATGACAAGCTCCGAGCTTGCGGAGCTTCGCAGCATTTGCGACCGGGTGCTCATCATATGCGAGGGCAGGGTTGCAGGCGAGCTCAAGCCCGAGGCGTCTGATGAGGAATACGGCCTTATGATGTCCTCCGCCCACGTATCAAAGGAAAAGGAGGCATAAACAATGGGTAAACTGATACGCAGAATGGGTATACCTACCTTTGCCGTTTCCGCGCTGCTCCTCGTTGTGCTTATAGCGGCTTACGTCATGGGTCAGTCATTACCCGTGCTTTTCACCGATATACTGCGCCGCGTAGGCATGAACGGCATACTGGTGCTGGCAATGGTACCCTCTATCAAGTCCGGCGTGGGCCCCAACTTCGCATTGCCTATCGGCATAGTCGGCGGGCTGTTCGCCCTCATGTGCTGTATGCAGCTGGACCTTATGGGCTGGAGCCTCATAGGCTGCTCCATACTGCTGGCGATAATCATCTGCGGCCTGATGGGCTGGGCCTACGGCAAGCTGATGAACGCCGTCAAGGGCGCCGAGATGACCATAGCCACCTATACCGGCTTCTCCATCGTGGCATTCTTCAACATACTCTGGCTGTCACTTCCCTTCTCAAACCGCAAAATGGGCTGGATGCTGGGCGACGGCCTCCGCGAGACCATACAGATGGACGGCTTTGCCGCAGACAAGATAGTTTCCAACTTCCTGTCCTTCAATATCGGCGAGGTCACCATACCCACCGGTATGATATTGCTTCTGCTGCTGACCTGCTTTGTAGTCAGCGTGTTCTTCAAGACCAAGACCGGCCTCGCTATCTATGCGGGCGGCGTGAATCCAAAGTTCGCGGAGGCTGCCGGACTCAACATCGACCGCAGCCGCGTAATAGCGAACATAATCTCTACCGTGCTTGCGGGCATTGGTATCATAATCTACTCTCAGGGCTATGGCTACGCTCAGATATACAACGGCCCGCTGAACATGGCGTTCCCCGCCGTGGCGGCCGTACTTATCGGCGGCGCTACCGCGACTAAAGCCAGCTGCGTGAACGTCGTAGTCGGCGTGTGCATATTCCAGGGCCTTATGACCGCTGCAATGCCCGTGGCCAACGCCCTCTTCACCGGCACCGACCTTTCGGATATCATGCGTCAGGTCATACAGAACGGCGTTATCCTCTACGCCCTCACTCAGGTTAAGAAAGGAGGCGACAGGTAATGTCAGATCTGGTAAAAAAGAACGAGCGTAAGTTCAACCTCGGCGATTTTGTGCTGGACAATATCGTTACCATAATCTTCTGGGTATTCATTATACTGGGCCTCGCGCTCGCGAAGAGCGTTACCTTCAACTGGTTCCTCACGGAGCTGAGCAACCGCTTCTACCGCAACGCCTTCCTGGTGCTGTCCCTCATAATCCCGGTAATCGCCGGCTTGGGGCTTAACTTCGGTATAGTTGTCGGCGCTATCGCCGGACAGCTTGCCATAATTCTCGTCCGCTATTACTATATCGGCGGCTTTGGCGGCTTCCTGCTCTGTATGCTGATAGCGCTTCCGATAGCGATGCTTTTCGGTTGGCTCACCGGTACGCTCTACAACAAGACCCGCGGTCAGGAAATGATAGCCTCGCTGATAGTCGGCTATTTCGGCACCGGCATCTACATGTTTATAGTGCTGTTCCTCATCGGCGGCGTTATCCCCGTTCAGCCGGATCATCCGATAATACTTCCCGGCGGCGTGGGAATCCGCATGACTGTGGATATGGATACCATCAAGTATGCCCTTGAAGGCATATGGCAGATACCCTTTGCTGTGTTTATGATAGTGGCATCTGCTCTGGTGGTGCTGTACCTCGTATGGAGCCAGTACATACGCAAGCTGAAGCCCGGCCAGGCCCGCCTAAGCAACTTCAAGTTCGCGCTGTACGCGGCGATTGCCGTTGTGATACTTGCCGTATTTGCGTATCAGGCCGCGACTAAGGGCAGGCTCACCATGGTTCGCAAGGTGCCTATGGGCACTGTGATAATGATAGTGCTGCTGGCAGTATTCACCAAGTGGATAATGACCACAAAGCTGGGTCAGGATTTCCGGGCCTGCGGCCAGAACCAGTACATCGCGGAATCCAACGGCATAAACGTGGACCGTACCCGCATCATAGCCACCATAATATCCACCGTGCTTGCCGCGTGGGGCCAGATAATCTACATACAGAATATAGGCACGCTTAACGTCTATACCGCCCATAACCAGATAGGCCTGTTCTCCGTAGCGGCGATACTGGTAGGCGGCGCCTCCGTAAACAAGGCGACTGTATCTCAGGCAATAATGGGAACCCTGCTGTTCCACTCCATGTTCATACTCAGCCCCGAGATCGGCCAGGCCGTGTTCGGTCAGGCGATACTTGGCGAATACTTCCGTACCTTCATGGTATACGGCGTAATCGGACTCTCCCTCGGCCTGTATGTCTGGAAGGCAAACAAGCAGAGCAAGCTCACCCTTGAGCCCCGCGTCGCGGAAAACGCAAGGGATCAGGTGATAAATTCAGGAACCACCAGATAATATAAGGGAAAAGGACAAGGGCTGTTCGCCGGAGCAGCCCTTATGCTTTTAATCGAGGAAAGGAAAGAGGAATGAGGACGGAATACATAAAAAAGCTGGCGGAAATGATGGACTGCGACGCCATGCTCATATCCCCCTCCGAGGAGCTGCGCTTTTTTACCGGCTTTTCGCCCATGATGTGCGAGAGGTTTCAGGCGCTGTTCGTAAAGAAGAGCGGCGAGTGCTTTTATCTGTGCAACACCCTCTATGCCGATGAGGTCGCCGAGGGGCTGAAGCATCAGTGCCCGGTTTACCATTGGCACGACAACGAGGGAATGGATAAGGCCTATGAGATACTAAAAAACGAGGGCCTTGAGGGAAAGACCATCGGCGTGAACTCCACCGCCCAGGCCTTCAACGTGCTGGATATAGGCAAAAACTGCGGCATAACCTTTGTAAACGGCAAGCCTCTCCTTGAAGAGGTGCGCATAATCAAGACCCATGAGGAGCTGGAAAATATGCGCCTTTCCGCAAGGGTGGCCGACAGCGCCTTTGAAAAGGCATGCGCCATGATACGGCCCGGCATAACCGAGGCGGAGGTGCGGGACGTCATAGTGGGTACTATGGCGGAACAGGGCGGCTGCAACTTCGACTGCATAGTTGCTTCCGGACCCAACAGCGGCTATCCACACTACAACAGCTTTGACAGGGTCATACAGGAAGGGGACTGCATAGTCCTGGACTGGGGCTGCGCCATAAACGAGATGATGTCGGATCTGAGCCGTACGGTATTCGTAGGAAGTATAAGCGACGAGCAGCGCAGGATATACGAGCTGGTAGACAGAGCCCAGCTGACTGCCCAGAACACCGCCAGGGAAGGCGCATTCATACCCGATATAGATAAGGCCGCCCGGGATGTGCTGGACGAGCAGGGCTACGCACATACCCTTGTTAACCGCGTGGGCCACGGCATAGGCTACTCGGTACATGAAGGGCCTTATATAAACCAGATAAACCATCGGCGGCTGGAGAGGGGCATGTGCTTCTCCATAGAGCCCGGGGTGTACCTCGGAGGCCGCTTTGGCATGCGCGTCGAGAACATCGTCTGCATAAATGAAAGGGGCGAGACCGAGGTCCTCAATAAGGCGGACAGGAGCCTGAGGGTGCTGGACTGGTACAAAAAGTAAAAAGCAGCTCTCATACCGCTTCGAATTACCGGGGCGGTATTTTTTTGTTAAAAATATATGGGGATTATAGTATAATCTATATGCACGCGATTTGCTTTGAACAGAATATATAGGGAGGACGACCATGATATACCGGGATTTCAAGGGAGAAAAGCTTTCCGCGCTGGGGCTTGGCACGATGCGTATGCCGGTGGTAAACGGCAAAGAAGAGAGCATTGACGAGGCAAAAGCGCGGGAAATGGTAGACTTTGCCATGAAAAACGGAATAAATTACTATGATACCGCATGGATGTATCACGGCGGCAATTCCGAAAGGATGATAGGCAAAATACTCGCTGACTACCCTAGAGGGAGCTTTAACCTCGCCACAAAGTTCCCGGGAAATATACGGGAAAACATAGGCAGGGTAGAGGAGATATTCGAAGAGCAGCTAAGAAGGTGCCGCGTGGGCTACTTTGACTTTTATCTTTTCCACAACGTGTGCGAGATTAATGTGGATAACTACATGGATCCGCAGTACGGCGTGATGGAGTACCTGCTGAAGCAGAAGAAGGAGGGCCGCATACGACATCTGGGCTTTTCTACCCATGGCCGGGTGGATGTGATGCGCCGCTTTATGGACGCCTACGGCAAGGATCTGGAATTCTGCCAGATACAGCTGAACTATCTGAACTATAAGTTCCAGCACGCAAAGGAAAAGGTGGAGCTCATAAAGCAATACGGTTTGCCGGTATGGGTCATGGAGCCGCTGAGGGGAGGCAAGCTTGCGACTGTAGACGATAAATACGCTGCGGAACTCACGGCATTGCGTCCGGACGAGAGCGTACCGGGCTGGGGATTCAGATTCCTCCAGAGCATACCCGAGGTAACGATGGTGCTTTCCGGAATGTCAAACCTGCAGCAGCTTGCGGATAATATAAGGATATTCAGCGAGGATAAGCCTCTGGACAGCCATGAGCTGACGGCGCTTACAGGCATTGCCGATAAAATGATAGGCGAGACGGCGCTCCCCTGCACGGGCTGCCGCTACTGCACCGCCAAGTGCCCCAAGGGGCTGGATATACCTATGCTTATCGAGCATTACAACGAGCATGTGTATTCTCAAGGCGGGCTCAGGGCGCCTCTGTGGCTGGCCTCCATACCCGCCGATAAGCAGCCCTCCGCCTGCATAGGCTGCCGCAGCTGCGAGCAGGTATGCCCTCAGGAGATAAAGATATCCGAGGCCATGAAAGACTTTGTGGAAAGACTCAAGACCGTAAAGGAAGGGGCTGCCTACGGCGTAAAGCCAATAGAAGACAAGAGGGCATGAACAAGGAGCTGTCGCGAAGGCGCATAGTATTGAACGGGCAGGATATAGAGTACGAGTTACAGCGAAAGCAGGTCAAAAACATAAACCTCCGCATAAGGCAGGACGGCACGGTATATGTCTCCGCAAGCCCTACGGTGAGCCTTACGGTAATAGAAAAATTCATGCAGAGCCGATCAGGACTTATACTGTCAGCCATAGAAAGGGCAAAGTTGGCGCAGAGACCCCTTAACGACCCGGCGGGGGAAAGCATAACAGTGCTGGGACGCGTGCTGCCGGTGACAGTGATACAAGGCAGCAACCAGGGCGTTGAGCAGAAAAACGGCAGGCTATATGTCACGTTGAAGAATATCTCTGACGGCGATAAGCGCCGGCAGTTGGTACAAAAATATCTGGATGGGTTGTGCACGGAGATTTTCTCCGAGGTATTGGACAGAATGTATCCGCTTATACGGGGCTGGGGCGTAAAAAAGCCTGAAATCAAGCTCCGCACAATGAGCTCCCGCTGGGGCAGCTGCGCCTATACAAAGGGGCGCATCACAATTAATAAGCGGCTCATAGCCTACCCCATAGCGGCGGCGGAAATGGTGACGCTGCACGAGCTTTGCCACTTCGTCCATCCCGACCACTCAAAGGATTTCTACGCGCTGCTGCAAAAGCTCATGCCTGACTGGAAGGCGAGAAAAAAACTGCTGAGCAGCAAATAAAAAGGAGGGCGAGCATGCAGCGGATCATATTCCACGTGGATGTAAACAGTGCCTTTCTTTCATGGGAGGCGGCAAAGCGGGTAAGAGAGGGCGAACAGGATATACGCCTGATACCCGCGGCCATAGGAGGAGACAGGGATAAGCGCACCGGCGTGATACTTGCCAAGTCCATACCCGCAAAGAAATACGGCGTTACCACAGGCGAACCTGTGGCCATGGCACTGCGCAAGTGTCCGGACCTGTTTCTTGCCAAGCCTGATTTCAGACTGTATGAACGCAACTCAAGAGCGTTCATGGATATATGCCGAAAGTACGCCCCAGCCGTTGAAAAGTATTCCATCGATGAGTGCTTTTTGGATATGACGGGCACGGAAAAACTTTATGGCGACCCGGTAGAACTTGCCCGAAGAATAAAGGACGAGATACGGGATACCCTGGGCTTTACCGTGAATATAGGCGTTGCTAACAACAAGCTGCTGGCAAAGATGGCCAGCGACTTTGAGAAGCCGGATAAGGTCCATACCCTGTTTGACGGGGAGATACGGGAAAAGCTATGGCCACTGCGGGTAGGCGAGCTTTTTACGGTAGGCCCGGCTACGGCGAGAAAACTGGAGCAGGCGGGTATAACTACAATTGGCGCACTGGCAAAGGCCAGCCTTTTAAGCATACAGGCACTGCTTGGGCAGAAAATGGGCAGGCAGGTGTGGGAGTATGCCAACGGGAGGGACGAATCCTCCGTGCTTACAGAGGCGGAGGAGGCAAAAGGGTACAGCATATCCACTACTACGGAAGAGGACGTTGTAACGGCGGAGCAGGCGTATAAAATACTGCTGGCCCTTGCGGACAGCGTAGCGGCCCGAATGCGCTCCGAAGGGGCGAAGGCATACGGCGTGTCAGTCACCATACGGGGCAACGACTTCAAAAACAGGTCCCACCAGAAAAAGCTGACGGAGCCTACCGATATAACCAACGAAATATATAAGCTTTGCCGAAGCCTGTTTGATGAGCTGTGGGATAAGCATACCCCGCTTCGTCTGCTCGGCATAGGGCTGCTGAACGTGACAAAAGAGGAATACGCCCAGCAGTGTATGTTCTGCGATGAAGGTAAAGACAGGGCCCGAAAGCTGGATAGGGCGGTGGACGACATACGCGGCCGCTTCGGCGCGGATACCATAATGCGCGGCTCAGTTATGGGCTCCGGCGCGAATGTGGGCAAAAAGTATAAGGCCCATATGGAAAACAAACGAGAGGGATAAAGGAGCATAATCTTATGATGAAGATAAAGGGTAATATAAGAGGCATGGTATATGCCTCTGCAATAGCGGCGATATATGTTGTGCTGACGCTTGTGTCGGCAGCGGCCGGACTGTCCGGCGGCGTGATACAGTTCAGACTTTCGGAAGCGCTGACGGTGCTGCCTGTGTTTACGGGCGCCGCGGTTCCGGGGCTGTTCATAGGGTGCGCAATAGCAAATCTCGTCACCGGCGCGCTGCCGTGGGACGTGGCCATAGGATCTCTTGCGACGCTGATAGGCGCATACCTGACATACAGGTTCCGGAACAGGCCTAAGCTTGCCCCTGTGTTCCCTATATTGTCAAACGGATTGATAGTGCCATTCGTGCTCAAATACGTATACGCCTTTCCCGGAAGCTACTGGTACTTTTTTCTGACGGTAACAGTGGGAGAGGCCGTGTGCTGCGGATTGCTTGGCTATTTGCTGTACCGGGCGCTCAGCAAGAGGGAAATATTTAAATAGATATAAATAGTTTTAAAATTTGAACAATCGGTGAACTGTGGCAGATTTGTTGAAAACAGCCAAAAGTCAAGGTATAATGTTGCCGTTAATAAAGAATATTACCGGGAGGAACGATGCTATATGAGTAAAGAATATGTGATAATGACTGATTCTTCCTGCGACCTGCCTCAGGAACTGGCGGATCAGCTTGGCCTTGAGGTGCTGCCTCTTGAGGTCATGGCGGACGGAAAAAATTACCGCAACTGGCTGGACGGACGGGAGATAGGCTTTAAGGAGTTCTATAAGCTGGCGAGAGAAGGAAAGGAACTCAAGACCTCCGCAGTGAATACCGCTGCTTTCGAGGAGAAAATGGAAAAATTTCTCAAGGAGGGGAAGGATATACTTTATATAGGCTTCTCCGCAGGACTCAGCACCACATATAATTCCGGCGAATCCGCCGCGCGCGAGCTCAGGGAAAAGTACCCCGACAGAAAGATCTATACCGTGGATACGCTTGCCGCGTCCCTCGGGCAGGGCATGATAACATACTATGCCGCGAAGAAAAAGGAAGCGGGCGCGACCATAGAGGAGGTGCGGGACTTCGTTGAAAGCGAAAAGCTGCACATGTGCCACTGGTTCACCGTGGACGACCTGAACTACCTCAAGAGGGGCGGGCGCATTTCCGCCGCCACCGCCGCGGTAGGCACCATGCTCAGCATAAAGCCGGTAATGCACATGGATAACGAGGGCCATCTGGTAGCCGTAGGAAAAGCGAGGGGAAGGAAGGCCTCCCTCAAGGCGCTGGCAGACAGCATGGAAGCCACCATGCTCCCGGGCAGAAACGAGACTATCTTCATCAGCCACGGCGACAGCCTCGAGGACGCGGAGTATCTGGCGAATCTGGTACGTGAGCGCACAGGCGTACAGGATATAGTGATAAACTATGTCGGCCCCGTTATAGGCGCCCACTCCGGCCCCGGCACCATCGCGCTGTTCTTCTGGGGCAGCGAAAGGTAAAGCACAGACAAAAAAACGGCGGGCAAATGTATCCCGCCGTTTTTGTTTTCCGTTTTATTATATTTTATACACAATGATTCATTGCAAACGGTGATGTTGTATGCTATTATATGCTAATGGCGGTGTGCCCGCAAATTGATACACATATATATGTGGTTTCGGAGGTTTATAAATGGCAACTTTGGAAAAGCTGGAAAACGGCAAGGTGAAAATCACTATCGAGGTACCTGCGGCGAAGTTTGAGGAGGCCGTTGAGAAGGCTTATCATACCAACGGCAAGAAGTTCAACGTCCCCGGCTTCCGCAAGGGACATGCTCCGCGCAAGATGATCGAAAACGCCTATGGCCCGCTGGCCTTCTTCGACGATGCGTTCGATATCGTCTACCCCGAGGTATATCAGGCAGCCATAAAGGAGCACGACATAGAAGTGATCGACAGGCCTGACATTTCCATAGTTGACCTGCCACTGGACGGCAAGGATCTGGTGTTTACCGCAGAGGTTGCCGTGCGCCCCGAGGTCAAGCTGGGTCAGTATAAGGGTATAGAAATAGAAAAGCGCGAGTATAATGTTACGGATGACGACGTGGCTGCGGAGATCGAGCGCGAGCGCGAAAAGGTCGCGCGCATGGTAGATGTTGAGCGCCCCGTTGAGAACGGCGATACCGTAAACCTCGACTATGAGGGCAGCGTATCCGGCATCAAGTTCGAGGGCGGCTCCGCTCAGGGCCAGACCCTTGAGATAGGCTCCCACACCTTCATCGACGGCTTTGAAGAACAGATGATAGGTATGAATGCGGGCGAGGAGAGGGATATTCAGGTAAAGTTCCCCGAAAAGTATCACAGCGAAGCCTTGGCCGGCGCTGATGCTACCTTCCACGTAAAGGTGAACGGCATACAGAAAAAGGAGCTGCCGGAGCTGGACGATGAGTTCGCCAAGGACGTATCCGAATATGACACTCTTGACGAGCTGAAGGCAGCAAAGCGCGAGGAGCTTGAAAAGAAGGCCAGGCGCGATGCTGAGACCGAGAAGGAAAACGCCGTAGTAGCCAAGGCCGTTGACAACGCCGAGGTAGTCATACCCGATATCATGGTAGAGCGCCAGATTGACGCCATACTCAACGATATCCGCTACCGCCTGAGTATGCAGGGCATCAGCCTTGAGGATTACATGAAGTACACCGGCACCGATATGGAGTCCTTCCGCAAGGAGAGCCGTATCGATGCGGCCCGCAGGGTAAAGAGCCAGCTGGTGATAGACGCCGTGGCTAAGGCTGAGGACATCAAGGCTACCGAAGAAGAAATAAACGCTAAGGTAGATGAGTATTGCGCACAGTTTGGCGACAAGGCCGAGGAATTCAAGAAGGGCCTCAGCGAGGACGACAAGAAGTTCTTTGCGGATCAGATAATGGTCGACAAGACTCTGGCAGTAATGACCGATACCGCCGTAGAGGTAGAGAAGGCCGAGAAGAAGCCTGCAAAGAAGGCTTCTGCCAGGAAGACCAAGAAGACCGAGGAAAAGCCTGAGGAGAAGGACGCTGAGTAAGGCGCGAGTATCTTCCGATAATTGTCACCTGTACTGCTTCGCCGCACCGTGCCGTGCGGCGAGGCATTTATAACGAAGGGCACGATGTATTCAGACAATAAAGGAGATGAACACTATGAATCTTATACCGATGGTAGTAGAGCAGTCAAACAAGGGGGAGCGTTCCTATGACATATATTCCCGCCTGCTAAAGGATCGTATAGTGTTCCTTGGCGGCGAGGTCGACGACGACTCTGCCAACCTTATCGTGGCTCAGCTGCTATTCCTTGAAGCGGACGATCCGGATAAGGACATTAGCTTGTATATAAACAGCCCCGGTGGCTCCGTCACTGCGGGCATGGCGATATATGATACCATGCAGTACATCAAATGCGATGTATCTACCATATGCATAGGCATGGCGGCAAGCATGGGCGCTTTTCTGCTTGCGGCAGGCGCAAAGGGCAAGCGCAGGGCGCTGCCCAACAGCGAGATAATGATACACCAGCCTCTGGGAGGCGCGCGCGGCCAGGCCACCGACGTAGCCATTCAGGCTGAACAGCTGGTAAAAATCAAGAAGAAACTGAACGGGATACTTTCCGCGCGTACCGGTCAGCCGATTGAAAAGGTACAGACTGACACAGAGCGCGACAACTATATGGATGCCGAGGCGGCGCTTGCCTACGGTCTCATAGACGAGATAATTCCGCCCAGGAGGTAATTGATGGCGAAAAACGAAGAAAAAAACACCGGCACGATAAAGTGCTCATTCTGCGGAAAGCCACAGGACGAGGTGAATCGCATAATCGCGGGCCCCGGCGTGTACATCTGCAATGAGTGCATAGAGCTTTGCCAGGAAATAATAGACGAGGACTTCTCCACGGTGGAGACAGACCTCAAGGACATACCGAAACCCCAGGAAATTTCCGATACTCTCGATGAGTATGTGGTAGGTCAGACAGCCGCCAAGCGTGCGCTGGCCGTCGCCGTGTACAACCACTATAAGCGCATAAATGCCGGCAAGCAGAAGGACGACGTGGAACTGCAAAAGAGCAACATAATCATGCTGGGGCCTACCGGCTGCGGTAAGACCATGCTGGCTCAGACCCTTGCGAAGATACTCAACGTTCCATTTGCCGTTGCTGACGCTACATCGCTCACGGAGGCCGGCTACGTAGGCGAGGACGTAGAAAACATACTGCTCAAGCTCATTCAGGCGGCGGATTACGACGTTGAGCGTGCGGAAAAGGGCATAGTATACATCGACGAAATCGACAAGATCGCCCGTAAGAGCGAAAATCCCTCCATAACCCGCGACGTTTCGGGCGAGGGCGTTCAACAGGCGCTGCTTAAGATACTGGAAGGAACGGTTGCCAGCGTTCCACCTCAGGGCGGCCGTAAGCACCCCCATCAGGAGTTTATACAGATAGACACCACAAACATACTCTTCATCTGCGGCGGCGCGTTTGCAGGCATTGAGGATATCATAACCAAGCGCACCGGCAAGAGCGTAATGGGATTCGGTGCGGACGTGCAGAGCAAGGTGGAGAAGGACGTAGGTTCCATACTGAAGAACATACTCCCGGAGGATCTGCTCAAGTTCGGCCTTATACCGGAATTCGTGGGAAGAATGCCCGTGATAGTCACGCTGCATCAGCTTGACCGCAAGGCATTGATAGACATACTCACAAAGCCGAAGAATGCCCTCACCCGGCAGTATAAGCGGTTGTTCGAGATGGACGGCGTGGAGCTTAAGTTTGACGAGGACGCGCTGGAGAGGGTTGCGGATCTCGCCATAGAGCGCAAGACAGGCGCCAGAGGTCTGAGAGCCATACTTGAGGACGTAATGCTGGACATCATGTTCGACATACCCTCAAGGAACGATATAAAGAGCTGTACCATAACCAAAGACGTCATCGAAAAGAAGGCGCCTCCGGTGTTCGGGTACAGAAAACAGAAGGAGCAGCTTCCGCCCCCTGAGCTGGGCGACGCCTGCTGAACCGAGGATCCCCGCGTATAAAACAGGGGCCGGAACATAAGTCAACAACCGGCAAGGCCAATTTTAAAGGGCGCTTTGCCGGCTTAATTTTTTAATGACGGAGGTATTGCCAATGAAAAAAGACGTAGTGATAATCGGCGCGGGACCGGCGGGCATATTCACCGCGCTTGAAATGCTGCGCAAGGGAAGCGGGCAGAGCATACTGATCGTGGAAAAGGGACAGGCTATCGAGAACCGCCGCTGCCCGAAAGCGAAGACCGGCCGCTGCATGAACTGCAAGCCATACTGCCACATTACTACGGGCTTTTCCGGCGCGGGCGCGTTTTCTGACGGTAAGCTGTCGCTGAGCTGCGAGGTGGGAGGCGACCTGCCAAGTCTCATAGGAACGGACGTTGCGCAGGAAACGATAGATTATGCGGATAAGATTTATCTTGAATTCGGAGCAAGCACCAGGGTGGAGGGAATAGGTAATACCGAGGAGGTAAAGGATATTCGCAAGCGTGCCATAAAGGCCGGACTTCGCCTTGTGGATTGCCCGATACGGCATTTGGGAACAGAAAAGGCTCAGGATCTTTACCTTGCCATAGAAAAGTATCTGCAAAGCAACGGCGTAGAGATGCTGTTTGGCTGGGAATGCACCGACCTTATACTCGAAGGCGAGGAATGTAAGGGAGTGTATATCACTAACGGCAAGGAGAGCAGCGCCGTACAGGCAAAGCATACCGTTGTGGCTACCGGCCGCAGGGGTGCGGACTGGCTGGAAAAACTCTGCGCCGATCACGGCATAGCTCATCAGCCCGGAACGGTGGATATAGGGGTACGGGTCGAGGTGCGAAACGAGATAATGGAGCGGGTAAACGAGGTACTCTATGAGTCCAAGCTCATAGGCTATCCAAAGCCCTTCAAGAATAAGGTGCGCACCTTCTGCCAGAATCCCGGCGGATTTGTGAGCCAGGAAAACTACGACAACGACCTTGCTGTGGTAAACGGCCACTCTTACAAGGACATAAAAAGCAACAACACCAATCTCGCCATACTTGTATCCCACAACTTCAGCGAGCCCTTCAACCAGCCCATAGCCTACGCTCAGAAGGTGGGCGAGCTTACCAATATGCTGGGCGCGGGGCACATAATGGTGCAGCGCTTCGGGGACATACTGGACGGCAAGCGCACATGGCAGAAGGAGCTGGCCCAGTCCAACGTAAAGCCTACCCTGCCCGATGTGGTGGCGGGGGACATAACCGCCGCCATGCCGTACAGGGCCATGATAAATATAATCAACTTCATAAAGGCCATGGACGAGGTAGTGCCGGGCTTCGCGTCCTACGAAACGCTGCTGTATTCGCCGGAGCTTAAGTTTTACAGCAACCGCGTGAAGATGGACACCGACTTCAACACCAGCGTAAAGGGACTCCACTGTCTTGGCGACTCCAGCGGCTGGACCCGTGGCCTTATGATGGCCTCCGTCATGGGAGTGCTCATGGGCCGGGTCATAGCAAGAGAGGGTTAAACAAAAGCGTCATAAAATGGGCTGCGAGGGCAGCCCATTTTTGCGTGCAGTATTCGGTCAGATAGGCAAGTGGCTTATTATGTATCCGCCGCACAGCATGCTGAGCAGATTCGCGACGACCGCGCAGAGGATACTCATCTTTTTGCTCTTTTCGGTTATAAAGCCGCAGTATACCTTGGCCTCAATGGCGGCTATAAGCATTTCCAGCGGATAGAAGACGATCGCCCACATATAGCCCAGTGAAATGCCGTGGAAGAGCAGGTTCAGACCGGTCTGAGTGACGAGGTTCGCGATGAAGAACACCCGCCAGCTCTTTTTTTCACGGTAGCCGAACAGGTAGAACACGAGACCCTCTATGGCGAGCGTGAGCAGCACCCGCATGGCTATGAGCAGCGGCGTGCGAAGGGGCTTTTCGCCCTCTGCGATGGTGCGGCCCGCCACGTCGAGGGTGTACAGGACTCCGTATCTCCCCTTTGCGGGCGCGAAGGGGATCGTGAATTGGGTATCGCCGTATTTTACGGTAAGCTCGTCCTTCCTGCTGCCGCTATCCGGATCCCCGCCGTAAAAGTACCGATAATGGCTTTCCCAGCCCTTTACTGTTTTTTGAAGAACGTAGGGCTCCGCGCCCGGTGCGCCGGAGGGTATGGAAAGCTCAAGGCCGTCGGGAGGATTGGATACGATAATGATGAAGGAAGGCGGCTCCGCGGCGTTTGCCAGGGCGGCCGATTGCAGCGAGAGCAGCGTAAAGGCGATGAGAAGCAGGGCGGCCAAGCGTTTCGGGTTCATTTCGCACCTCCTGATACAGTCTTTAGTCTTTTATATTATAACATGCCCATAGGGGGCGCGGAAGTAAAAAAAGTATAAATAAACCCATACATGGCTGGTTTTCCCACCGCGCCTTTTGCTCCTGTACGGGCATACTACACTTAAAAACAGCTTGAGAAAGGAATTTGCGTATGGAAAAAGGAGCGGTATGGCTGCTGATAATATCGCAGCTTTGCATATGGGGCTATGTTTGGTGGAAAAACAGAAGGAAGAGAAAGCTCATACAGGGCGAACCTGAGCGGCGCGGCGGCGCGCAAAAACAGAGCAGAGAGATGAAGGAGCTTGCAGAAATGCGCAAGCGCTCCCTGAATACTCCGCTTTCTGAAAAAGCACGTCCGGCCAAAATGAACGAGGTGATAGGTCAGGAGGAGGGAATAAGGGCGCTGCGCGCCGCCATGTGCGGGCCAAACCCTCAGCACGTGATAATATACGGCCCTCCGGGCTGCGGCAAGACCTGCGCAGCGCGGCTGGTGCTGGAGGAGGCCAGGCGGCAGAAGGATTCTCCCTTTGACAAAAACTCCAAGTTTGTGGAGGTGGACGCTACCTGCGTACGCTTTGACGAAAGGGCCATAGCCGACCCCTTAATGGGCTCGGTTCACGATCCAATATATCAGGGGGCGGGGGCGTTGGGCTCTGCGGGGGTTCCTCAGCCCAAGCCGGGAGCGGTGAGCCGGGCGCATTGCGGCATACTGTTCCTGGACGAGATAGGCGAGCTGCACCCGGTGCAGATGAACAAGCTGCTGAAGGTGCTGGAGGACAGGAAGGTGTTCTTCGACAGCGCCTATTACTCAAAGGACAATGCAAATATACCTCAGCATATACATGACATATTCCAGAATGGCATGCCGGCGGACTTCAGGCTCATAGGAGCCACTACCAGGCAGCCGGAGGAGCTGCCCGCGGCGCTGCGTTCAAGGTGCGTGGAGCTGTTCTTTAAGCCTCTGTCCTTCGAAAGCATGCTGACCATTGCCAGGGGCGCGGCGAAACGGCTGGGATACGATATGGATGATGCCGCAGCTGAGCTTTGCGCACAATGCTGCATGTCCGGGCGCGACGCGGTGAATATGATACAGCTTGCCGGGGGTGCGGTATATACTCAGAACCGGCGCAGGATAACCTTTTCGGATATGGAGTGGGTGTCCGAAATAAGCAACTGCCCCAAACGGCCCGATATCCGAATGCCTGAGCATATGCTGCCCGGCACAGCCATAGGCATAGGCGTAGTGGGCGGCGGGAACGGCATGATAATGGAAATAGAGTGCGCGGCGGAGCGGGCGAGAGGCGCCCTTGGCCGGCTGGACATAGGCGGCGCAGTGGAGCGGGAGGAGATAGAGATGAGGGGCAAACGCCTTGAGCGGCGTAGTACTGCCATGGCATCGGCGCAGAATGTGCTGAGCGCTTTCAAAAACCGCTTCGGATTGGACTGCGGGGCGTATGACATACATTATAACGTCCCCGGAGGCTTCCCCATGGACGGCCCCAGCGCAGGTATAGCATTTGCCGTGGCGCTCATGAGTGCCATATCCGGCAAGGCCCCTGTTGCGGGTATAGCCATGACAGGAGAGATAACCGTAAACGGTCAGGTACGCCCCGTAGGCGGCGTGAGGGAAAAACTCGTGGCCGCCATAGAGGCGGGAGCACATACGGTAATAGTGCCTGAGGCCAACTACGAGAGGCAGTTTGAGGAGGCGAAGGCGCGGGTGGTCGCAGCAGCCGACATAACCGAGGTGATGCGCATAGCCTTCGATATACCCGCTGAAGAGGAGATAGACGGAGTGCTGCCCTTCCTGTGCACAACGGCTTAAATTTGGCTTAAAAAAGGTTTTTACCATATACACACTGTTGTCAAAATCCAATGGTATAAGTATAATCACATATATAATTTATACTGAGGATAACACAGAAGACATGGTAGAACACGAAAAGACGTATAAAGATATCCCCACTGTGGCCTTGAGGGGCCTTGTGGTGCTGCCCGGAGAAATGCTGCATTTCGACGCGGGCAGGCCCAAAAGCGTGCATGCCCTCAATAGGGCGATGGATGAGGAAGGGCTTATATTCGCAAGTGCCCAGAAGGATCCAAAAATATCCGACATCGAGCCGGACGACATATATGAAACCGGTACTCTCTGCGCCCTGAGACAGGTGCTGCCAATGCCCGGTGACTCTGCGAGGGTATTTGTAGAGGGAGTGTGCCGCGCCCTCGCCGTGAAGGTAAGGGACGACGGCGAGGGCTTCTCCGCCGATATAGAGATGCTGGAGGACGAGGAATGCAAGCCTGCCAGGGCGGAGGCGCTGCGCCGCAGGGTAGACAAAAAGCTCGGCGAGTACGCCCAGCTCAGCCCTAAACTCAACTCGGACATCATGGCGAATATCGAGGCAAAGCTGATGCCCGGCGAATTTGCAGACGCTGCCGCCAACGCTGTCCTGAAGCGCCCGGAGCAGCGTCAGGAAATACTGGAGGAGTTGGATCCTGCAGAGCGAATGAAGAAGCTGTTGAGTTTCTTTGTGGGCGAGATAGATATACTCAAGGCGGACAGACGCATAGCTGCCGAAGTAAAGTACCAGGTTGACAAGAGCCAGAAGGAATACTACTACCGCGAGCAGATAAAAGCCATACGCAAGGAGCTGGGTGAGAGCAGCGATACCGAAGCGGACGAATTCATGGCAAAGCTTGAGCATAAGCAGATGCCTGACAGCGTGCGTTCAGTAATCGAGCGCGAGATAAAGCACTACGGGGACCTGCCCGCAGGCTCACACGAGGCGCCCTCCGCGCGGAATTATATAGAGTGTATGCTGGACCTTCCCTGGAACGAGGAAAGCACGGACAACATGGACCTCGCCCATGCGCGGGAGACGCTGGATTCCGCCCACTACGGCATGGACAAGGTGAAGGAACGCATAATAGAGTACATGGCTGTGGCGCGGCTTACCGGTAAGGTGAACGGGCAGGTCATATGCTTCGTAGGCCCTCCGGGCGTAGGTAAGACCTCTATCGCCAAGTCCATAGCCGACGCTTTAGGAAGGCGGTTCGTCCGAATGAGCCTGGGCGGCATACGGGACGAGGCTGAAATAAGGGGCCATAGGCGCACCTATATAGGTGCGATGCCGGGCAGGGTGATATCCGCTATGCGTCAGGCCGGGGTGATGAACCCGGTGATACTTTTCGATGAGATAGACAAGCTGGCGGGAGATTACCATGGCGACCCGGCGGCCGCCATGCTTGAGGTGCTGGACAGCGCGCAGAATTTCGCCTTCCGGGATCACTTTATCGAGGTGCCCTACGATCTTTCCAAGGTGATGTTCCTCACCACCGCCAACGACAGAAGCGCCATACCCGCGCCGCTGCTGGACCGAATGGAGGTCATAGAGGTACCCGGCTACCTTGAAACGGAAAAAATAGATATAGCCAAGCGCCATCTTCTGCCAAAGCAGATGGAGAAGAACGGCCTTAAAAAGAGCATGCTGACAATACCCGACCCGCTGTATCCAGACATAATACGCGGCTACACAGCCGAGTCCGGTGTGCGCAGCCTTGAACGGGTGATGGGCAGTATATGCAGAAAGGCCGCATGCGACATAGGCGACGGCAAGGCCAAGAAGGTGCGTCTCACCAAGGCGCGCATAAACGAGTATCTCGGCAGGCCAAGGTATAACAGCTACGCCAGGGCGCATAAGGACGAAATCGGCCTTGTCAACGGCCTTGCATGGACCAGCGCCGGCGGCGATACGCTGGAGATAGAGGTGCAGACCGTACCGGGCAGCGGCAAGCTGATGCTTACGGGCCAGCTGGGCGATGTGATGCAGGAAAGCGCAAAGGCAGCACTGACCTTCGTGCATGCCAACGCCGAAAGGCTGGGCATTGACGAAGCCACAATCCGGGAGAAGGATATACACCTGCACGTGCCCGAAGGCGCTGTACCAAAGGACGGCCCCAGCGCAGGTATCACCATGGCTGTAGCCATAGCCAGCGCGCTGTCTGGAATACCAGTAAAGGGCAGCGTAGCCATGACCGGAGAAATAACCCTTCGTGGCCGCGTGCTGCCGATAGGCGGCCTCCGGGAAAAGCTTCTGGCGGCGGTCCGGGCAGGCATGACGGCTGTAATAATGCCGGAGGAGAACCGCAAGGATCTGGAGGATGTACCGGAGGAGATAAAGAAGGCGTTGGAGCTGCACTTTGCTTCCAATGCAATGACGGTCATGGAAAAGGCTCTGGCCTATATGCCGAAGCACAGCGGCCGTATAAGAGTAGAGCAAAGGGAAAGCGACGTAAGCGCGGTCCAGTGAGGGTGCGTTTTATAAAGGGAGGGCTCTTGCTCTCCCTTTAGAGTGTCAAAAAAGTGGCTGAACGCCACTTTTTTGAGTTTTTTCATCCGGTGCTTGCGCCTATGGCGCGGCCAGCACCGAATGCAGGGAAAGCCTTGCTGCGCAAGCGCTTTTTGCGGATTTGCCGCACATGTCGCCAAATCCGAATAAAGCCATAAGGGGCTGCGGCCCCTTATCAACCCTGGGGTTTTTTGACAGACTGAAGGGAGGGCTCTTGCTCTCCCTTTAACTTTCGCCTTTGCAGAAAATATGGATTAACTAAAAAATGTTGTTGCGTATCTGTGGTAGTGCTGATACAATTCTCTATGCAAAAGGAAAGGAGAGAAAAATGGAGTTTGCCATAAAGCAGGCAGAGTTCGTTACCAGCGCGGGACTTGGCAGCCCTTATCCCGAAAAGACCGCCGCCGAGATAGCCATAGTGGGCAAGTCAAATGTGGGCAAATCCAGCCTAATCAATTCCCTCTGCAACAACAAAAAGCTCGCCAAAACCTCGTCCAACCCGGGAAAGACGAGGCTCATAAACTTCTTTAAGATAAACAGGGAGTTTTACTTTGTTGACCTGCCGGGCTACGGCTTTGCCAGAGCCCCGAAGACCGAAAAGGACAAATGGGGAAAGCTGATGGAGGATTACCTTTCCTCCGGGCGCGTCGATCATATATTCATGCTCATAGATATACGCCACGCTCCTACTGAGGACGACAAGCTGATGCTGCAATGGATAATATATTACAACCTGCCATTCACGCTCATCGCCACAAAAGCGGATAAAATAGCAAAGAGCAAGCGGGCGCAGATGGCGAACGCAGCGGCAAAACAGCTCGGCGCGCCTCCCGCTGCAATAGCTTTTTCCTCGGAGGATGGCTGGGGCAGGGAGCTTGTGCTTCAGCGCATGGATCAGGTGGTAAAAGATGTAAAAAACCTGCGCGCCGGTATTGACATAGAGCAGCAGTAACAGCATAATAGTAAATTAGCTGACAAAGGCTTATTTATAAAGTTATAAAACCGACCATATCAAAGGCCGTTTTGGAGGATTGTTATATGGGTCTCAGAAAGTGTCCGAGATGCGAACTGAACTATATTCGTGACGATGAACAGCTTTGCAACGTCTGCAAGCGCCATATGAAGGGCGAGGCGGAGACTGACGACGTAGTAACCATATGCACAGAGTGCGGCGAAAACCCCGCCGTCCGCGGCAGCGAGCTGTGTGCTATGTGCCTGAGGGAAGCCCGCCGGCAGGAAAATCTTGAAAAGAGGGCGGACGATCTTACCGGATCCTCCGTTGTGGACGATATGGACGGCATTGATGAGCTGGAAGTACCCATAGACGATGATATCCCCGAAATAGAGCTTGAAGAGATAGATAAGGAGCTGGGAGGCGATTCCAACCTCGGCTCAGACGATATGGACGATATGGACGAGGAAAATAAAGAAGAGGACGGGGAAAACTGAAACCTTCCGTCTCTTACTGCAAGGGCAATGGAGCGATGAATGAAGCTTTTCGCAATAGGTGATCTGCATTTGTCCCACAGCTCGAATAAGCCTATGAGCATATTCGGGCCCAAATGGGATAATCATGCCGAGCGCATAGCAGCTGCTTGGCGTGAGCGCGTGTCCGACGAGGACGCAGTGCTGATACCGGGCGATATAAGCTGGGCCATGCAGCTCGATGAGGCCAGGCCGGATATAGAGTATATTGCCGCGTTACCAGGCAAAAAGGTGATAATGCGAGGCAACCATGATTATTGGTGGGGCTCTATTTCGAAGGTGAGGGATATGCTGCCCTGCTGCATGTACGCACTGCAAAACGACACCGTAGAGCTCGGCTCTGTTACAATAGCAGGCTCCCGCGGCTGGATATGTCCTGGCAGCTCTGGCTTTGATCCGGAAACAGACCAGAAGATATACGACCGGGAGGTTATTCGCCTCCAACTGTCGCTATCCGGAGCAAAACAGGGCAGCCGCATCATCGTCATGCTGCATTACCCCCCATTCAACGAGAAACGGGCGCCAAGCGGCTTTACGGAGATATTCGAGAAGTACGGCGTGGAGCGGGTGATATACGGCCATCTTCACGGCAAAGCCTGCCGCAATGCGTTCGAGGGCATCCGCAACGGCATAGAATACACGCTGTGTTCTGCCGACCATCTGGATTTTGTACCGAAGCTGATAACGGAGATATAAGCCTAATAAACGCGTAAAAGCATAAAAGAGCGGTTTTTGCCGCTTTTTTGTTTTTTGGAGGTTTTCATATATTTTGACTATTTGCAAAGCTGCTCAAGCGACAAAACGTGGCGAAAAATAAAGGTAAATAGCCATTAAAAGAACATAAAAGTGGTTTAAAGTGTTGCAAAGTGGTGGGGAAGTTGCTATAATAAGCTTAACTCAATATCTGTGAGAATATATTGAGGAGGAGGCTTCCGCGTTGTTGATAAGTTCTTTCGGACATAGCGTGGACGCCAAGGGCAGGGTTTTTATTCCCGCCAAATGGCGCGACGATCTCGGAGACACCGTCATCATTACCCGTGACATGATGGGCAATGCTGACAGCAGGTGTCTTTATGGTATGCCTGTAGAACTCTGGAACGATATACTGGAGCGCTTCAAAAAGGTCGCCGTGTCCGATGTGAAGGCGCAGAACGCTATGCGAAGGCTGTTCGCCAATGCATGCGAATGTGAGCTGGACAAGCAGGGACGCATACTTATCCCAAACTCCCTCCGGGAGTACGCCGGTATAAATTCCGACGCCATGCTGGTGGGCATGGGCAGCCGCATAGAAATATGGGGCGCCGAGAAATGGGAAGAGCAGCTGGAAAGGATGGATAACGCCGGGGAAGAGTCCATGGCGGAATCTCTCAACTATCTTGCGGGGCTTGGCATATGACACAATTCCACCATATACCCATAATGCTCAAAGAGGTGCTGGAGCTTTTAGCGCCAGAGCGCGGCGGGATATTCGTGGACGGAACGCTGGGCGGCGGAGGACATTCCGAGGGAATACTCAAGCGGCTAACTGATGGCAGGCTGTACGGAATAGACCGCGATGGCGAGGCTATAGCCGCAGCAAGCGAAAGGCTGAAGCCCTTCGGAGATAAATTCAAGGCCATACGCGGCAACTTCTTCGATATGAAGAGCCTGCTGGCAAATGAGGGCGTCACCGGCGTGGAAGGCATACTTCTGGATCTTGGGGTTTCGTCTTATCAGCTGGATACCCCTGAGCGGGGCTTTTCCTACCATGAGGAAGCGCCGCTGGATATGCGAATGGACGACAGGGCGAGCCTTTCCGCATACGATGTGGTAAACGGATACAGTCATGGGGAGCTGACAAGGATAATAAGAGACTATGGCGAGGAACGTTACGCTGCCAAGGTGGCGTCGGCCATAGTGCGCGAGCGGGAAAGGGAGCCCATTAACAGCACCACTAAGCTTGCGGACATAATCAAATACGCCATACCCGCGGCGAACCGCAGAGAGGGCCCTCACCCGGCGCGAAGGACCTTTCAGGCCATAAGAATAGAAGTAAACGGCGAGCTTGCAGAATTGGACAAGGCCATACGGGGAGCCCATGATCTGCTTAACCCCGGCGGGGTCATGGCAGTAATAACCTTCCATTCACTGGAGGACAGGATAGTCAAGCAGGCCTTTAAGATATTTGAGCATCCATGTACATGCGACCCCAAAGCGCCCATATGCACCTGCGGCAAGAAGCCTACGGCGGAAATACTGACGAAAAAACCTATTGTGCCCGGAGCGGACGAGCTGGAATACAACCCGAGGTCACGGAGCAGCAAGCTCAGGGCGATAAAAAAGCTTTAGAATAACCTGACGGAGTACTGAATAACATGGCAGTAGCGGCGAGAAAACTGGATAACGACTACGTGTACGCGAGATCGTCCACTATGCGGGTGTATACTCACAGGATGCCTGCGGAGGCAGATACCCCACAGGCCGAAGCCGTGGCCCAGCCTGCGGTAAAGCCCAGATACAGCCCGCTGCAAAGACTGGCTGTGACTTGCGGAATACTGATGTCCGCCATAGCGATACTGGCCATAATGGTGCGCTATGCCACTATAACGGAACAGTACGCGGTGGTAAATCAATATAAGAACACAATCGAGGAGAACAAAAGGACGCTGGACAGACTTGAGGTAAGGCTCAATTCTGCCGTGAACCTCGATGAAGCCCGGGAAGCTGCCCTTGCTGCAGGACTCGGCTATCCCGCCGCGTCCCAGATAGTTAAAATAGATGGAACGGACGCGGGGAGTGTGAGCTCGCCGCAATAACAATTGGAGGCGGCTGATGGCAGGACCTACGGTATCCGGCAAAAAAAGACTGTTCGTTGCCCTGGGTGGAATAGCGTTCATTTTCATACTTTTGATAATAAGGCTGTTCTGGATACAGATAATTGACGGCAAGAGGCTGTCTGAAATGGCTCAGGAGCAGCAGACGCAGGATACTTCGCTGAGCGCTGCGCGCGGTACTATAACCGATACTAACGGAGTAGTGCTTGCCCAGAGCGGAACGGCATACAAGGTGCTGCTCAACCCTTATCAGCTCAGCCGCAAGCAGGAGGACCTGCCGCGAATAGTGCGTGAGCTTTCGGATATATTGGATCTGGACAGCGAATACGTGATGAAGCAGGCAACCAAAAAGAACTCCAACGACGTGTATTATAAAGAAGTTATACTGAAACGTCAGGTGGAGCGCGAGGTGGTGGACGAGATAAAGTCCAGAATGCTGGGCAGCGGCGTTTACACCGCTATAGACTCAAAGAGATATTACCCTGAGGGAAGCCTGTTTTCCCAGCTGCTGGGATTTACCACGGTGGACGGCACAGGTCAGGCGGGCCTCGAGCAGAAATACAATAAATACCTTGCCGGCGAAAACGGCAGAATGATAACCGAGACGGACGCCAATCATAAGGCGATAGCTTACGGCTCTCAGGAGATATTGGATCCGGAGGACGGTTACGATATAAAACTCACTACGGACAGCGTGGTGGAATCCTTCCTTGAGAAGGCCCTGAAGGAAGCCCTTGAGGTCAACAAGGCCGAGACGGCGCAGGGCATAATAATGAGCTGCAAGACGGGCAGGATAATAGCCATGTCAACTCAGCCGGACTTCGACCCCAACGACCCACCCAGAAGCGACGTGGCGGCGCTGAACGCACTTTCCCGGAACCGCATAGTTGCGGATGCCTATGAGCCGGGCTCCACGTTCAAGATAATTACCCTTTCGGCGGCGTTGGACAGCGGCAAGGTGACTTCCGCCAATGAATATAATTGCGGCGGCAGCTACACGGTGAACGGCGAAAAGATCAAGTGCTGGAAGAGCGGCGGCCACGGCCATGAGACGCTCAAAAAGGCGGTGCAGAATTCCTGCAACCCGGCTTTTATGCAGATGGCCCTATCCATGGGCAAGTCCACCTTTTACGATTACATCTACGCTTTCGGGTTCGGTTCTTCTACCGGAAGCGGGATCAGCGGCGAGACCTCGGGTATAGTTACCCATGAAAAATACATCACTGAGAACAACCTTGCCCGCATAGGCTTCGGCCAGAGCATTGCGGTAACGCCCATACAGCTCTGCACAGCGGTATGTGCGGCGGTAAACGGCGGCGAGCTGATGCAGCCTTACGTCGTGGACAGCATAGTAAACAAGGACGGCAGGGTGATACTTAAAAATGAGCCCACCATGGTGCGCAGGGTGATAGGTGAAAGCACCAGCACCCAGGTGAGGGAGATACTGGAAAGCGTAGTATCCGAGGGCAGCGGTAAAAACGCCTCCATACCCGGTTACCGGGTGGGCGGAAAGACCGGCACCGCGCAGAAGTATGAGGACGGGAAGATCGCAAGCGGCAAGCTCATAGCCTCCTTCATAGGCTTCGCCCCTGCCGACGACCCCGAATACGTCTGCCTGATACTGGTGGATGAGCCAAAGGTAGGAACCATATTCGGCAGCACTGTGGCGGCGCCCTATGTAAAGCAGGTAATGGAGGAGACGCTTCGCCACTACGGCTATCTGCCAACCGAAAACGCGGATACCGTGAGCGTGCCCGACCTTACGGGCATGACAATACTGGAAGCAAAGGCGTTGCTCAAGGAAGCAGGGCTGTACGCTGAATTTCAGGATAATGAAGAGGATATGGTAACGGCGCAGGTGCCGGCTGCCAACGAGGTGGTGCAGCGCGGTACGGACGTATTGCTGTATACGGCGGCGACGGACGTGGATCAGGAGGATACCGGCCTCGAGACCGCAATAGTGCCAAATGTAATAGGAATGGGCAGGCTCGCGGCAAACGACGCCCTTGCTGCCAAGGGACTGGCGATCAGGATAGAGCCTGAGGATCAGACCGGTACAGCAATAAGGCAGTTTCCGGCTGCGGGGGAAGAAGTCCCCGTGGGAGCAGAAGTGCTTGTGGAGTTTTCCAAGATAGAAATTTTGAACTGAGGCCGCAAGGCCAATGGAGGAAATGCGATGCTTTTGAGTGAATTAGCCAGACCTACGCGACATGAACTTATAGGCCGTGACGTAGAGGTAAAGGAACTCATATACAATTCACGCAAGGTGAAAAATGGCGACGTGTTCTGCTGTATAGTGGGTACCTTCGCGGACGGACATAAATACGCTCAGCAGGCTGTGGATGCAGGCGCCGCTGCGCTGGTGGTAGAGCGGAAGCTGGACATAGACGTTCCGCAGATACTGGTGGAAGACACCCGCATCGCAATGGCTGAAATGGCGGCGGCGTATTACGGCTATCCTTCAAGGGAAATGCAGATGATAGGCGTTACCGGTACAAATGGCAAGACCAGCACCACATACATGCTTAAAGCCATTGCAGAGCGCATGGGCAAGAAGGTTGGCCTGATAGGCACCATACGCAACATGATTGGCGACATAATCATCGACACCGAGCGTACCACACCCGAGAGCGTTGACCTCCAGCGCATACTCCGCCAGATGAAGGACGAGAAGGTGGACGTGGTGATAATGGAGGTTTCCTCCCATTCGCTGGATCAGAAGCGGGTACACGGCATAGAGTACGATGTGGGGGAGTTTACAAACCTTACCCAGGACCATCTTGACTACCATAAGACCTTTGAAAACTACTTCAATGCCAAAAAGCTGCTGTTCAAGCAGAGCAGGATGGCGGTGATAAACAAGGACGATCCCTACGCCAATAGGATGATGGAGGGGCTTGATATACCCGTTATGACCTTCGGCATACGGGAAAAGGCGGACGTTACCGCCAGCGAGATAGACATAACCACCAGAGGGGTACAGTTCGACTTCAACTATAAGAACATCACCTCCCGATTCAATGTGCCTATCCCCGGCCTTTTCAGCGTGTTCAACGCCATAGGCGCGGCAACGGTTGCCCTGAGCCTCGGCTGGAACCTCGACTCAATTAAGTATGGCCTTGAGCATATGATGAGCGTGAGCGGCAGGCTGGAGCCGTTGCCCACCGGCAAAAATGAGTTTACGGTGCTCCTCGACTACGCGCATACCCCCGATGCACTGGAAAATGTGCTCAAGACGGTCAAGGGCTTCGCTACCGGCAGGATAGTTACACTATTTGGCTGCGGCGGCGACAGGGATCACGCAAAGCGCCCCATAATGGGCGAGATAGCGGGTCGGTTCTCGGACTTCGCCATAGTAACATCGGATAATCCCAGGACGGAAAACCCGATGGATATAATCAACTCGATAGTTGAAGGAGTAAAGAAGTCGGGCTGCGAATACGTGGTCATAGAAAACCGAAGGGAAGCCATAGAGTATGCCCTGAAGAACGCCAGAAAAAACGACGTTATAATACTCGCAGGCAAAGGACATGAGAACTACCAGGAGATAAACGGCGGCAAGCACCACTTTGACGAAAAGGAAATAGTGGCGGAGATACTGGGCCTGTAAGGCCCGCGGAAGGAAGTCGGCAAATGAAGTATGCAATATACGCCCTGCTGCTGAGCGCGGCAGTGACTATGGTATCGGGCCCGGTGCTCATACCCCTGCTGCACAAGCTTAAATTTGGACAGAGCGAGCGGAAGCTTGGCCCTGAGACCCATCTCAAAAAGGCGGGCACCCCTACCATGGGAGGTATAACCTTTATACTGGGCATTGTGGCGGCCACAATGATATTTGCATACTCGGCATCTGAGCTGGTGATGCCGGCGCTGCTGATGACAGTGGCATTCGCCCTTGTAGGTTTCATGGACGACTTCCTCAAGGTAAAGAAGCACAATACCGACGGACTCAGGGCTTATCAGAAGATAATCGCCCAGTTCCTCATAGCCCTGATAATCGCCGTATATGCACAGCGCAGTCCCTTTATAGGCACCAGCATCTATCTTCCCTTCTCAAAGGTTGAGTGGGAGCTGGGCGCGTTTTATATACCCGTCATAGTATTCGTGATAATCGGCACAGTCAATGCTGTTAACCTTACCGATGGGTTGGACGGGCTGGCGAGCGGCGTAAGTCTGGTATATTCCATGGCCATGACGGTGATATTCCTTTACATGGCTTCCATAATGGATGCTCCAGTGGACATGGGACAGGCCCGGCAGACGCAGTACGCAGCCGAACTCAATTCTATGGCTGTATTTGCGGCGGCGGTAGCGGGCGGCTGTCTGGGGTTCCTCAGGTTCAACAGCTTTCCGGCAAAGGTATTTATGGGCGATACGGGCTCATTGGCCCTTGGCGGAGCAATAGCTGCTATGGCGGTGTTCTCCCGGGCAGTGCTGCTGCTTCCCATAATGGGCGCATGCTTCGTGGCAAGCGCCGTCAGCGTGATACTTCAGGTGGGCTCCTACAAGCTGCGCAGGAAGCGCATATTCAAGATGGCCCCGCTGCACCATCACTTTGAGCTTCTCGGTTATTCCGAAACAAAGATCGTTGCAGGATACATGATAGTTACCACATTGCTTTGCCTGGTATGCCTCTTGGCATTCCAATAAAGAGCATATGTATTAAGCATATGCGGTGAACTTGCAAAAATGGAATTACATTTTTGCGAAAGCGTTAGCGTTTATTTTGCCGCCCGGTGGCAGGGTTCCGTATTTCAGCCGTGGTTCTTTGGCGCTTGGCACGGCAGGCGGACGCAGGGCGTTTGAGGCAGGACGTGGCTCGTTGCCTCAAGCACCCTGACACCTCCGGGGGGCTTTTTTTAACAGAATCGCGCATGAAGTGGGCGCAAGAACGCCCCGTGTGCTATAATTTATAAAATAAATATAGGCCGAATATGTGTTTCGGAAGGAGTCAGGATTATGCAAAACGGAAAGAAGACCGCTCTTATCTGCGGAATGGCCAAAAGCGGCATCGCCAGCGCAATACTGCTCTATAAAAACGGCTACAAGATAATAATTAACGACATGAAGAGCGAGATATCCGGACTCCAGGAAGCGCTCAAGGATATCGAGTATGTGAACGCAATGGGACAGGAGCCAGAGACACTGCTGGACGGCGTGGATCTGTTGGTGCTCAGCCCGGTTATACCTATATTCAAGCCTTTTGCCAGGAAAGCACAGGATATGGGCATAGAAGTGATAGGCGAAATAGAGCTGGGATACCGCTATTGCCACAGGGGCGCAAAGTTCGTATGCATAAGCGGCACCAACGGCAAGACCACCACCACTGCACTGACAGGCGAGCTTTTCAAAGCCGCGGGCAAGCGCACGTTCGTGCTGGGCAATATTGGCATACCCATAACCGAGCGGGCAATGGAGGTAAAAGATGGGGACGTCATAGTAGCGGAAGTGGCCGCACTGCAGCTTGAAAGCATAAAGAGCTTCCGTCCCAACGCCTTTGGCATGCTGAACATAACTGAGGATCATCTTAACAGGTTCCAATATAAGATGGAGAACTACATAGCCGCAAAGTGCAGGGGCTTTGAAAACCAGACTCCCCAGGACTTTGCGGTGCTGAATTACGATGACCCCATCGTGAGGGATATGGCAAAGCTCACCAGGGCCCGCGTGCTGTATTTCTCGCAGAAGCAGGACGTGGAAAACGGCATGCTCCTCCGGGACGGCTATATGATATGGAGGCTGGACGGCCATGAGCAGCGGCTTATACACCGGAGCGAACTGCAGATACCCGGCGATCACAACCTTGAAAACGCCATGTGCGCCGCCTCTCTTGCCATGTGCATGGGCCTTGATGCAGAAGCGGTGTGCCGGGGACTTCGCGCCTTTCGGGGCGTTGAGCACCGCATAGAGTTCGTTCGCGAGGTGGAAGGCGTCCGCTATGTAAACGACTCCAAGGGAACAAACCCGGATTCCACCATAAAGGCTGTGAAGGCCATGACCCAGCCCACCGTGCTCATGCTGGGCGTAGGCGATTACGATAAGCACAGCGACTTCACGCCGCTTTTTGAGGCGTTCGGCAGCACTGTGAAGGGTGTTATAGCCTCCGGAATCAATATACCCGCAATAAAGGCTGCCGCCGAAAAGACAGGCTACAAAGGCGAATTCGTGGAGTGGTACGGCAACTTTGAAGGTATGATAAAGAAAGCGGGAGAGATGGCGGGCAAGGGAAGCACGGTGCTGCTTTCGCCTGCGGCTGCAAGCTGGGGCCAGTTCGACAACTACGAACAGAGAGGCGAGATATTCAAGGATATCGTAAATAAGCTGTAACCAGCATAGAATAACCCGAAGGGAGGTGCGGCATGGAAACGCTGAAGGCCAAAAAGAAGAATGGGCAGATGGACTTCCTGCTCTACGTTACCGTGCTGCTGCTGTGCGCCTTCGGGCTTGTGATGGTATTTTCAGCCAGCTATTATTACGCACAGAACAAGGCGAGCCTGAATTACGATGGATTGTACTATCTGAAGAACCAGGCAAAGTACATGGCCATGGGGCTTGGCGTTATGATAGTGATGTCACGGGTGGACTATCACTATCTTGAAAAACTCAGGAACGTTGGACTTATGGTGACGCTTCTGCTTATGCTTGCTACGGTGTTCTGGGGCGAGGATATAAACGGCGCAAAGCGGTGGCTGAACCTGTTTGATGTGATAACCTTCCAGCCTTCAGAGCTTGCAAAGTTCGTGCTCATACTATACATGGCTTCCTTTATGACCCGTAGGGCACCTCAGATGAAGAGCTTTACCCGGGGCATTGTACCCATGCTCATCATAATGTGCATCATCTGCATACTGCTGCTGCTGCAGAAGAACATGTCCATGATGATGGTGGTCATGATGATAGGCTTTGTAATGCTGTTCCTCGGAGGGGCGGATATGCGGCACCTGGTTGGCCTCTGCCTGCTGGCGGTGCCGGTGTTCTTTCTTGCGGCGTCGATGGAAACGTACCGCTGGAACAGGCTGGTGATATTCACAAACCCATGGAAGGATCCTCAGGGAAACGGCTATCAGCTGATACAGTCCCTGTACGCATTGGGCAGCGGCGGCCTATTCGGCAAGGGGCTTAACTTTTCCACTCAGAAGCTGCTGTTTCTTACATACGGCGAGAGCGACTTTATATTCGCCATAATAGGCGAGGAGCTTGGCTTCATAGGTTGTGTGCTGGTAATAGCCGCGTACTTTTTCATCGTTTGCCGGGGAATGCGCATAGCCGCCCGCTGCAAGGATAAGTTCGGGAGCCTGCTGGCTGCCGGAATAACCAGCGTTATAGCCATACAGGTGGCAGTAAACATAGGCGTGGCCACCAGTTCTGTCCCTCCTACCGGCCAGACGCTGCCTTTTATAAGCGCCGGCGGCACGTCGCTCATAATATTTATGGCTGCGGCAGGCATACTGCTCAATATTTCGAGAAATACGGAAAGCATATAGAATTAACCCATTCCATCCTTCCTGAATAGTATGGATTGTACCGCAATGGCGGCAGGGGAGGGGCGCAATGGGCAAATTCATAATAGAGGGCGGACATAGGCTGAGCGGACGCGTAAAGGTCCAGGGAGCGAAAAACGCCGCGCTACCGGTTCTGGCGGCGGCTGTCATGAGCCGTGGAGAGATGACGCTGTTCAACTGCCCTGAAATACGGGATGTTCACAATATGCTGAGCATCCTGCGTGAGCTGGGCGTGGAATCGTATTATGATGGGGACGCGCTGAAAATTGCCGGCAGAAACGCCAGAAGCAGTCCTATGCCGCAGCGCCTTTCGAAGGAGCTGCGCTCCTCCATATTCATGCTGGGACCACTGCTTTCACGCTTTGGCGAGGCGGTGTGCGCCTACCCGGGGGGCTGCGAGATAGGCCATAGGCCGGTAGACCTTCATTTGAAAGGTCTTGCGGCGCTGGGGGCGGATATAAGGGAAGAGCGGGGTTACATAATTTGCGACGGGCACAACATGCACGGAGGCGAGATACACCTCGATTATCCCAGCGTAGGCGCAACAGAAAACATAATGATGGCAGCGGCTGCCGTTACAGGCGATACGGTGATAACCAACAGCGCCCGGGAGCCGGAAATAGAGGAACTGCAGAATTTCCTCAACTCAATAGGCGGCGATATCCGTGGCGCAGGCACATCTACCATATACATAAAAGGTGGAATGGAAGAAGTGCCGGCAGCTGCGCACAGAATAATGCCCGACAGGATAGCTGCGGGAACGCTCATGTGCGCCGTGGCGATGGCCGGAGGAGAAGCGGAGCTTACAGACGTGTGCCCGGAGCACATAGGCAGCCTCATATCAAAGCTGCGCGAGGCAGGGTGTCATATAAGCTGCGGCAGGGATACGCTGGAGATACGGGCAAAGGGACGGCCTGAAGAGATAAAACTAATAGAAACGCTGCCTTATCCGGGCTTTCCGACGGATATGCAGGCGCAGATATTCGCCCTGTGTACCGTGGCGGACGGCACCAGCGTAATAGTGGAAAACCTTTTCGAAAACCGCTTCCGCCATTGCGCGGAGCTTATAAAAATGGGCGCAAATATAACCCAAAAGGACAGGACCGCAATAGTAAGGGGCGTGGAGAAGCTCTCGGGAGCCGTGGTATACGCAAAGGACCTTCGCGGAGGAGCGGCGCTTACCATAGCCGGGCTGGGTGCTGAGGGGATGACGGCAGTAGAGAACACGGAATATATCGATAGAGGATACCAGCGGCTGGATGAGACGCTGAATTCACTCGGAGCCTGTATAAAGAGGGAAGATGGCACGCAATAAGGGAAAAACCAGAGTGGTAAAGAACGAAGGACGCAGGGACGGCAAAAAGCCGCCTCGCAGCCATGTGTCCTATGTCGACATAGAGCAGGTAAAGCAGCGCTATGGCGGACGCTCTACAAGAGAGCCCCGAAAAGAACTGCACGTATTTGGAGAAGAAGAGCCGCAAAATGTCAAGAAGAAAGAGCACAGGGGCGTATACCTGCTGCTGCTCGGTCTCGTATTGGCAGGCATAGCCATAGGCTTCTATTTTGCGCTCATAATAGACCGCATAGAGGTCGTAGGCAACGAAAAGCTGGAGCGGGGAGAGGTGCTCACCATATCCGGACTTAATATAGGCGAGCATATGCTCTTTGCCAATCTCGGAGAAGCCCGCAGCAGGCTGCTCAGCAGCCCCTATATACGCTCGGCATACATAAAAAGAGCGTATCCGGACAAGCTCATTATCACCATAGAGGAACGCAAGCCTGTGGCAGCGATCGTAGGCGTGGGGTCATATGCCCTGATAGACCTGGAGGGCAGCGTTATGGAGATAGCGCAGACAAACGACAACGGGCTGGTAGCGGTTTACGGCGTAAGCTCCGGCGGCTACGCCGTGGGCCAGAAGATCGGCGACTATGCGGAATTCAACAGCGAAACGCTGCTTGAGATAATTGCAGTGCTTTCCAATCAGGGAATGCTGGACATAATAGAGAGCATAGATATGTCGCAGCCCCTGAAGATAGGCATGACTACAACATACGGCTATACGGTCAACATAGGACAGCCCGAAAACCTTACGGGAAAGCTGGAAAACCTGCCGCCCGTGCTGAGCAAGGTGCTTTCCATGGGCCTTGAGGGCGGAACAATAGACCTTGGCGTGCTTGGCGATCCGGTATATTCTCCGCCAGAGGTGTACCAGCCGGAGACAGAGGGACAGGAGGGCGGAGACGGCGAGGGCGGCGAAGCAGAGCCGGATAAGGCCGAGGAAGGCGGGACGGAGCAGCCCGAACCAAGTCCTGCACCGTAACTTCCAGTAGTTACAAAGTGTAAAAATACTTGTATCCTATTGCACAAAATATAGTGGTGTGGTATGCTTAGACCAACTATTAGGTGGAAGTATATTCTCATGGCATATGGAGAGTAGGGGCGCTATGGAGGAAAAATGAAACAGAATACCGCCATACTCGATATTGGAAGCTCCAAGGTGATATGCCTCATATGCAGCGCACAGGGAAGGGACAGCATAACCGTCCGGGGTGCGGGCGTAAAGGAATATCCGGGCTTTGAGAACGGACGATTTATAGACGAACAGCTTTTCTCCAGCGCGGTGGTGGACGCCATCGCAATGGCAGAGGGTGAGGCAAAGGTACGCATAAGGGATCTTTCCGTAGGCGTACCCGCAAGCTTTTCAAAGCTGGTGCTGCATGAGGGATCTGCCGGGGTAAAGTCACGCACGGGAAGGATAAACGGCGACACTATAGACGACCTGATAAACGACTCGCTCACATTCGAGCAGCCTGAAAGGTACGAGCTGATGCACTCCACTCCGGTGGAATTCAAAATAGGCGAAACGGTCACTGCCGATCCGCCCCTTGGGCAGGCGGCAAAAGAGGTCAGCGCCGTAGTATCCCACGTGTACATGCAGAACGGGTTCAGAGCAGCGGTGTCCGATGCACTGAGCAGGACGAATCTCGAAGCGGATATGTATATAAGCGTTCCGCTTTCGGCTTCACTGTTTGTGATACCCGAGGAGGAGAGGACGGACTGCGCGGTGCTCATAGACGTGGGGGCGCGGCAGACCGACGTAAGCTTCATACGGGGCTCCGCCCTTATAGCCTGCGAGACGCTGGGAATAGGCGGCGTGAGCTTTGCAAACGATCTGGCCTATGGGCTTCGGATATCCACCCAGTCTGCGGAGAATGTAAAACGCAGATACGTCTATTCGCTGGACTATCAGGACAGCATAGATATAGTACGCATGGAGGGGAAAAGCCCCATGCACGTCGATCACGCAGTGATACAGTTCATAATTGAGGAACGCACAAAGCAGCTTGCCGGTTATCTTGTGCGCATGCTCAAGGATATGGGAGTAAGGCTTGAGGAAAAGCCCCCCGTATACATAACCGGCGGCGGCATAGCCCTTATGCGGGGCAGCTGCGAATACATGGAAAAGCTCATGGGTGTGCCTTTAAAGGTAAGAATGCCGTGGATGCCCAGACTTTCCTCCCCAAATTACGCCAGCGCTTTTTCGGTAATGGATTTCGTGATGCATGCTGAGGAAGAAGACAGCGTGGACAGGCTGGTAGGAATGGTAAGCGAGAGCAGATTCATCAAAAAGATCAGAGAACTGTTTGGTAACGTAAGATAAATTATCAGGAGGAAATGATATGCCTATTGGTCTTGAACTCGATATGGAAAGAGGCAACCTTGCGCAGCTTAAGGTAGTCGGCGTAGGCGGCGCGGGCAATAACGCTGTCAACCGTATGATACAGTACGGCATACGCGGCGTTGAGTTCATTTCCGTAAATACAGATAAACAGGCGCTGTACCTGTCCCATGCGAACCAGAAGATACAGATAGGCGAAAAGGTCACCAAAGGATTGGGCGCGGGTGCTGATCCCGAAGTAGGGCGCAAGGCGGCTGAAGAAAGCAAGGAAGCCATATCCGAGGCTCTCAAGGGAGCGGATCTGGTATTCATAACCGCAGGTATGGGCGGCGGCACCGGCACCGGTGCAGCCCCCGTAGTAGCGGAGTGCGCAAAAGAGCTTGGCATACTTACAGTTGGCGTAGTCACAAAGCCCTTCTCCTTTGAGGGACGGGTGCGTATGAACAATGCCGTAAACGGCATAACCAACCTTAAGGCAAACGTAGATACTCTTATATCCATACCTAACGACAGGCTGCTGGATTCAGTAGGCAAGGTAAGCCTTACCGAAGCATTCAGGATCGCTGACGATGTGCTGCGTCAGGGCGTGCAGGGAATAAGCGATCTTATAGCTGTACCTGCTATGGTGAACCTTGACTTTGCTGATGTGCGTACCATAATGCGTGAGCGTGGAATGGCCCACATGGGCATAGGCATGGCCACCGGCGACAAGCGCGCCGCCGAGGCTGCAAGGCAGGCTGTGGTAAGCCCGCTGCTTGAAACTACAATAAACGGCGCAAAGGGCGTGCTGCTAAACATCACCGGCGGCGCGGATCTGGGCATACAGGAACTTTCTGAAGCGGCCTCTATCATTCAGGAGTACGCGGATCCCGAGGCAAACATCATTATGGGCGCGGGCATCGACGAGGATATGGGCGACGGCGTACGTATAACCGTAATAGCTACCGGCTTCGATGCACCCGGCGCAAGGTCTCAGCAGAGCCAGCATCCCACGGCTGCCGTAAACGCTGTACAGAACAGCCAGCCTCCCAGAAGGCCGACCATACGCGACGTGAAGGATCAGGAAAGCAGCTGGAATGGCGCAAACGTGAAATTCTGGGAGCGTGAGCGTACCAGAACTCCTCAGTACAGCTCCCCTCTTCCAGAGGGAGAGGAAGTAACCCCTCACTTTACCATGGACGACCTGCCCAAGGCAGACAAGGCCAAGGGAAATAATAATACTAATAACCTTAACGTGCCTGCATTTTTGAGAAGAAACGATTAAATCAAAAAGACGCGGGCGCTTAGCCCGGCGTACACTTTTTTAAGTAATAAGACGGGGAAGCGCAAAGGAGCGTTTCCCCGTTTTGTTTATATTTTTATTTTTCAGAAAGGAAAGAAAAACCATGACCAAATCCTTTATCCCACAGGGCTATAAGCCCACGCTGTCACTTTATGAAACTCAGGACGCTATAAGCTTCATAAAGCGTGAATTTCAGGACAGCCTTGCGCGGGCACTGCACCTCAAACGCGTATCCGCACCTCTGTTCGTACAGCCTGAGACAGGCCTCAATGACAACCTGAACGGCTATGAGCGCCCGGTAGGCTTCGATATCCCATTTACCGGCAAGGATGCACAGGTAGTGCAGTCTCTCGCAAAGTGGAAACGCATGGCGCTTTACCGCTACGACTTCCACCCAGGCAACGGCCTCTATACCGATATGAACGCCATACGCCGCGATGAAGAGCTGGACAACCTGCACTCCGTATACGTGGATCAGTGGGACTGGGAGAAGGTCATAACCCCTGATACCCGCAACCTTACTACCCTCAAGAACACTGTTACTGCCATAGTTGGCTGCGTATGCAACACGCTGGATGTACTCAAGGCCCGCTATAACTTTATTACGACAGAGCTGAGCCGCGACGTGTTCTTTATAACCACTCAGGAGCTGCTTGATATGTACCCCGACAAAACCCCAAAGGAGAGGGAGAACGCCATAACCAAGGAGCACAGGACGGTATTTATAATGCAGATAGGAGATCTGCTTTCAAACGGCGAAAAGCACGACGGACGCTCCCCCGACTATGACGACTGGAAGCTCAACGGCGATATACTGTTTTACGATGACGTGCTGGACTGCGCAATGGAGATATCTTCGATGGGTATCCGCGTAGACGCCAAGAGCATGGACGAACAGCTTACCAAGGCCGGCTGTGATGACAGGCGTCAGCTGCCGTTCCATAAGATGCTGCTCAATGGTGAACTGCCCCTTACCATCGGCGGTGGTATCGGCCAGTCCCGTCTCTGCATGCTGCTGCTGGGTAAGGCTCACATCGGCGAGGTGCAGTCCTCCGTATGGGATCAGGATACCATAGACTGCTTCGAAAAGGCTGGCGTGACGCTGCTCTAAAAAATTCCAATATCGCGAAAACCGCTCCTACCGGGGCGGTTTTTTTATGCGTGATATTTCCACCAATATTCGCATATATATTTATCACCGCTTCTACAATTTGCGACTGCCGCCCTGTGGTATCATTTGCTTGCGCCGGGGGTGACTGAAATGTACATAGAGGTATTTCTGCTGGATAACCTGCTGATGAATGCCGTAATATGCGTGCTGGCGGGGGCGGTATGCGGAAGAAGCATCAGGCTGGGGCGGGTGCTGCTGTTCTCATTGGGCGGAGCGGTATACGGAGCTGCCGCAATGTATGTGCCGGTGCTTTCTATGTTCCCGTGTAAAACTATCCTGTGCCTTGCCATGGCGCTGGTATTCCCGTATGAGGGCCTGCGCGGCTACATTACCGGCCTCACTGCGATATTGGCGGCGGCGCTGACGATAGGCGGGCTCGGGTTTCTGATGATATGCGCCTTTGGCAATGTGAGAAGCCTCGGAGACGGCATATCGTTAAGGCTGATGCTGCTCATAGCGTTTGCGGCGTCGATAATGCCGGGCATTGCCAGAAGGGTGCGGGGCAAAAGGCTGGATAACCAAAACCGACATATCCTCATATTGAAGAGGGGAGATAAGGAATATGAGCTTGATGCCATGGTGGACAGCGGCAACAGCCTGTACGATCCTGTGAGCGGCCGCCCGGTAGCCGTAGCATGGCTGCCCGAAACGGGAGATATACCCATACCGGTGGGCACGGTGAACGAAAGAAGCGTGCTGTACGCATTCAGGCCGGACAGCGCACGGCTGGACGGCAGCGATATGGATATACTTGTGGCAGTGTCAAAAAGGCCGCTCAAGGCCGCGCTTATACCGCCCGCGGCGCTCTGCGATGAGTTGAAAATAACGAGGCTGGAGGGGAAATACCATGCTTAGCATAGTGAAGGATGTGCTCACAAGGCTATATGCGTTTCTTGGGGGGGATATATACTACATAAACAGCGGCGAGGCGCTGCCGCCGCCCCTGAGCAGGGAAGAGGAAGCAAAGATAATGGAGCAGCTCCGCGCCGGAGATGAGGACGTCAAACAGACGCTCATCGAGCGCAACCTCAGGCTTGTAGTGTACATAGCCCGAAAGTTCGAGAATACCGGCGTATGCGTCGAGGACCTTATATCCATAGGTACAATAGGCCTTATCAAGGCGGTAAACACCTTTGACGCAGAGAAGCGCATAAAGCTTGCCACATACGCTTCCCGCTGCATAGAAAACGAGATACTGATGTACCTGAGAAGGAGCTGCAAGCTGAAGCTTGAGGTATCCCTCGATGAGCCACTGAATGTTGACTGGGACGGCAACGAACTGCTGCTTTCGGATATACTCGGCACAGACGCAGATGCCATATACCGGGGCATAGAGGACGAGGTGGATAAGGAACTGCTGTCTCTCGCCATGAAGAAGCTCACGCCGAGAGAAAAGAAAATAATGGAGCTGCGCTTCGGTCTATATGGCAACAGGGAGTACACCCAGAAGCAGGTCGCAGACATGATGGGAATATCCCAAAGCTACATAAGCAGGCTGGAAAAGCACATAATCAAGTTGCTGAAGTCCGAGATGCTACAGATGATGTAAGGCGAAAAAAGCGCGGTATCGCGCTTTAGTTTTGTTCGCAGTCCCGGCATACGCCGTGGAAGAGTATGCTGCACCCCGTTATGCGAAGCCCGGTGGCCTTGGCGGCGCAGGAGCATATCTCAGGCACCGCGTCCGCGGGAATGTCGGTAACGCGGCCGCATTTATCGCAGCGCATATGATGATGCGGGGATATGGTGCCGTCGAACCTGTCGGGGGAATCGGGCACGGATATGCGGAGTATCATGCCAGCGTCCGCAAGCTGACCGAGGTTGCGGTATACCGTGGCAAGGCTTACCGTAGCTTCTACCGTGTCCTTTAGTATAGTATAAAGCTCCTCGGCGGTAGGATGGATAGGGTATGCCCTGAGGGTATCCAGTATCATATCTCGCTGCTTGGATCGTATCATAAATTCAACATCACCTAACTATAAGAATCATTCTTAATCTAATTATAGCACAATACCGACTGCTGTCAAGAAAAACAAACTGGCAGGAGAAAATAATAAAGTATGAAAAAGGCCTCACAGGGTTTCTGTGAAGCCTTTTTTTGCTTTTTCTAATTCACCGATATATCCGCTTGGCGGTAATAGGGGATATTAGCCCTTGCATGGGAAAGCGATGCGTTTTTTAGTGGTTTGCCCTGCGAGCCTGGAAGCAAGCGCTGCAATAGATGGGCCTGTCGTTCTTGGGAACGAAAGGAATCTTGGTGGGAGCGCCGCACTGTGCGCATACCGCGTCATACATTTCCTTTTCGCCGTTGCGCTGGCTCTTGCGAGCGTTCCTGCATGCCTTGCAGCGTATGGGCTCATTCTGGAAGCCCTTCTCAGCATAGAACTCCTGTTCGCCTGCGGAGAAAATGAATTCGGCGCCGCAATCCTTGCATACCAAAGTCTTGTCTTCGAACATCTTGTTTACAATCCCCTTGTATAATTTTATTTTTAGTGACCCGTGGCTTCGGCTGACCTGGCCTTTGCCCCCACACTCGCCGCCTGGAAGGTTCGCTACTAAGCAATTACGCCGCCCACTACTGCTCCTCTCGGGGAATCGCCCCGGACGGACTTACATCTAAGCCGCACCATGCTCACGGGCAGCTTTGCGCCCGCTTATGTGGATCGTTTCGCCTGCGACTGGCATCGACTTTCAACCACAGACCCGATAACCCGGATAACCAGAAACAATTATAACGCACACAAAAGCTTTTTACAACTGATTTTTAAAAGATTTTCCCTGTAATACAGAAAAAAACGGGCTATTAATGCACTGCGGGATCATCGTATACGGCTCTGGGGCCGCCTACATACTTGGGGCGGGTGCGGGCCATGACCAGATTGGCTTCGCCTATGTGCCGGGTAACGGCGTGTACGGGTACTACCACGGGATGCATGTGCATACCTATAAGCGTACCGCCTATATCCATACCGGCGGAGGCCTTGCCGCGAAGATCCTCTACCATAACGTGATCGTCAAAGCGGGCGACAGCCTCCATGGAAAACGCGCCCCCTGCGTGCAGCTGGGGCTTTACCCATACCTGCTGAAGGTCGAACTTTTCCATACACTCCCGCTCTACCACCAGGCAGCGGTTCAGATGCTCGCAGCACTGCACCGCAAGGTACAGCCCCCTTGCCTTTATCTTGGGCAGCACGGCGTCCATTACCGCCTTCGCGGCTTCAACGGATGAGCCGGAGCCTATGCGTTTGCCCACTATCTCGCTGGTGGAGCAGCCTATTACCAGTATATCGCCCCTTTTTAGGGTATCCGCCGCGGCGAAAAGCTCGTCTATGGCGGCGGAGGCCTGCTCGTAAACCTTTTCCATTTCCATCATAGTAAAATCAAACTCCTTGAAGATGCGTTGCGGCACTGAGCCTTGTACGATTATAAGGCCAAACCGAGCCCGTTGCAAGGCAAAGGGCCAAATAAAAAAAGGGTTTTGCAACAGTAATTCTTAATTGTTGATAAATGCACAAGAAGATAGTAACATTATAACGAATGAATTGGATAATACTAAATGAGAAGGGACGAGGAACCTCGAATGAGCGAAAAGAGCAGGACACTGGCAGATCTTTCTATAGGGCAGAGCGGTTATGTACGCATAGTGAACGGCGATGGCTGCCGCCGAAGAAGAATAATTGATATGGGCATCACCCCCGGCACCGAGATAAAGATAATAAAAGCCGCGCCTATGGGGGACCCAATAGAGATAGCGATGAGGGGCTACAGCCTGTCGCTCCGCCGCGAGGACGCACAGCGCATAGAGCTGCTTACCGACGGTGAAGCGAAAGAGCTCAGGGAGAAGGCCGTACTTTCCGCCAGAAACCTGGAGCTCAAGGCGAAGGACAGCCTTACCCACAGTGCGGACGAGGATGCGCCTTATCACCGCCGTGCAGCAATGATAACTGAAATAATGCTAAAGGGCAGATGTAAGCCCGGAAGCTGCTCAGGCTGCCGCGAGGAGGGAGTATGTCCCATCTGCGAAAAAAACGGGACGCAGGAAGGACATGACGGCAAGGAAAAGGTGCGCTTAGCCCTTGTGGGCAACCCAAACAGCGGCAAGACTACGCTTTTCAACGCCATGACGGGCAGCCGGGAATACGTAGGCAACTGGCCCGGCGTAACGGTTGAGAAGAAGGAAGGCAAGGTAAAGGACACAGGCCTCTATACCTACGGCCACGATATGACGCTGGTAGATCTGCCGGGCATATATTCCCTTTCCCCGTATTCTATGGAAGAGATTGTGGCACGGAAGTACATTACGGTAGAAAAGCCTGACGCTATAATAAACATAGTCGATGCAACAAACCTCGAGCGCAATCTCTATCTTACGGTTCAGCTTATGGAACTGGAGCGGCCTATGATAATCGCACTGAATATGATGGACGAGGTGGAAAAGAGGGGCGACGAGATAGACGTGCATAAGCTCTCGTTGGAGCTTGGCGTGCCTGTTGTACCCATATCAGCCCGCAGCGGCCAAGGCGTGGAGAAGCTTATAAACGGAATACAGGGCGTCATCAACGCCGCCCACGCCGAGTTTCACGAAGGCTTTAATATAGAGCCGGACGATATATACAACGGCTATACCCACGCGCTGCATCACCAAATAGGCGATCTTGTGGGCAAATACGCGGAGCAGGCCGGCCTGCCCCTCCACTGGGCGGAGATGAAGCTCATGGAGGGCGACGGCGAAACCGTAAAAGAGCTTGCCCTGCCAGAGGACGTGCAGCAGAGGGTGGATAAGATAGTAAAGGAATATTCGGATTCCGCACCTCTTGGCGACAGCGAGAGCATGATAGCCGATGCACGATATAAGTATGTTACCCGGGTGTGCGCCGCGGCCCTTCACAGGGGACATCCGATAGACGAGCTTACAACATCGGACAAGATAGACAGGGTGCTCACCAACAAGTATCTTGCCCTTCCGATATTCATAGGCATAATGCTTTTGATATTTGCGCTTACCTTCGGTACTGTGGGCGCGTGGCTGTCCGATCTTGTGAGCATATTTATGGACGATGTGCTGACGCCCTATGTGAGAGCCGCGCTTGAAAATGCCGGTGCAATGGAATGGCTGACCAGTCTCATATGCGACGGCATAATCACAGGCGTGGGAGGCGTGCTGACATTTCTGCCCCAGATAGCCATACTGTTTTTCTTCCTTTCCATATTGGATGACAGCGGCTACATGAGCCGTATAGCATTTATCATGGATAAGCCAATGCGCCGCTTCGGACTTTCCGGAAAGAGCTTCATACCCCTGCTGATGGGCTTCGGCTGCACTGTGCCTGCCGCTATGGGCACGCGCACCATGGAGAACGAGAAGGACAAGCGCATGACGATACTGCTGCTGCCATTTATGAGCTGCTCTGCAAAGCTGCCGGTTTACGGCCTTATGGCGGGGGCCTTCTTTGCAAAGGGCAGGGCACTGGTAATACTCAGCCTGTATCTTATCGGTATAATAGTCGGAATACTGTCCGGCTATCTGTTCCGCAAGACCATCTTTAAGGATAACGATGCAGCGTTCATGATAGAGCTGCCCACGTACAGGCTGCCTGCTGCGAAGAATGTATTTACCCACGTATGGGAGCGCGTAAGCCACTTCATAGAGAAGGCGGGCACAATAATATTCGCCATGAGCGTTGTGCTGTGGTTCCTTCAGAGCTTTGACCTGTCCTTCGACATGGTGCAGAGCGCGGAAACGAGCATATTGGGCCGGCTGGGCAGTTTCATAGCTCCGGTATTCAGCCCAATGGGATACGGCTGCTGGCAGGCGGCGGTAGCGCTGCTTACAGGCATAATCGCCAAGGAGGCGGTGGTATCCAGTCTCGCCATGTTCTGCGGCTTCTCCCTCAGCGCAGGGGGCGGAGCCGTGCAGAGCGCGCTTTCGGGAATATTCACACCCCGTTCCGCATACGCTTTTCTGGTATTCGTGCTGCTGTATACCCCGTGCATGGCGGCGGTAGCCACTATAAGGCGGGAGTTGGGCAGCCGCAAGTGGACTGCCTTTGCCGTGTGCTACCAGATACTTATAGCATACGTTATGTCGTTTGTAGTATATACTGTATGTGGACTGTTCATGGTCTGACGGAGGTAAGGATATATGGAAAACGGCGTTTGGTATATTCTGGCAGCACTCATAATGGGATGGACCGGATTCTGTATATATAAATGGATAAAGAACCGCAAAAGGGGCGGATGCGGGTGCGGCTGCACGGGCTGCCCCCACAGCGGGAAATGTGACGGAAAAAAAGAGGGAAAAAAGAAATAAGCTATATTTATATTGTAGGGGCTTTTCCGGCACAGCTGGACAGCCCCGGTTTTTTCACAAATTTATGCGTTTTGTTTTGGGCATAATATGTTATAATTAAAAAAAGCGAAAAGCGCGGCGTATCGGTTCAGCATGGGACGATGCCACTGCGCGGGAAAGGGGAAACGAATATGCGTATTTCTATCAATGGAAAAAACATCGAGGTATCCGATTATCTCAGCGATCTGGTGACTAAGAAGGTTTCCAAGCTGGATAAGTATTTCCCTGAAGATACGGAGGCTCACGTCACCCTCTCCGTAGAGAAGAACCGTCACATCGTAGAGATCACCATTCCCTACTCCGGCGGCATTATCCGCGGCGAGGAAGTCAGCGGAGATATGTATGCCTCCATCGATACCGTAATTGCCAAGGTTGAAAAGCAGATAATGCGCCACCGCACCAAGCTGGAGAAGAATCTCAGGGCAGAGGCGTTTGCCGCCCAGGAAGCGAGCTATGCGGTTGACGACGAGGAAGAAGAGGAACATAAGGTCGTTCGCGTAAAGCGCTTTGCCATAAAGCCCATGGACGTGGAAGAGGCGGTGCTGCAGATGGAGCTGCTGGGCCATTCCTTCTATGTATTCGAGAATGCGGAGGACGGCGAGGTAAATGTTCTGTATCAGCGTAAGGACGGCAACTACGGCCTCATAGAGCCCGAGAGATAATATAAAACCAAACAACAGCAATGGATAATACAGTCCCGGCTCGCATATGCGGGCCGGGATTTGGATACAGGAGGAAAAAATAATGCGGCTGAGCGGTTCAGTTTATTCAAAGATTCTGGATATGGACACAGGCCTGACTATCGTCACGCCCAACAAGCTCAGGGAGGGCAAGTACAAGGTAGTATACCTGCTGCACGGCCTTTGCGGAAACGACCGCTCGTGGCTGGATTACTCAATGCTACCCGCGTACGCAGCGAAGGGCGATACTGTTTATGTGATGCCGGATGCGGGCAGAAGCTTTTACTCCAACATGAAGTACGGCTTCGACTATCAAGGGTACGTGACCGAGGAGCTTCCTGTAATATGCCGGAATATGTTCAACATATCCGCTGCCCGTGAGGATACGGGTATAATGGGCTGCTCCATGGGCGGCTATGGCGCACTGCGCTGCGCGCTTACCCATCCGGACAGCTATGGCTTTGTGGGGGCTTTTTCTTCAGGGCCGCTCTTTGCAAGGGCGGGCATGGAGGAGATAAAGAAATACGGCGATCTGCCGGATTATGCCGAGCGGTTCGGCCTCAGGCTCATAAAGGACTTCAAGGCCATATACGGCGACGCTTTAGAGCTTACCGACGATGCGGAAATACTCGATATGCTGGTGAAGGTCAAGGCGGAAAACAAGCTGCCAAGGATATATCTCACCTGCGGCAGGGACGATGCCTTTATGAAGGAGCACGAGTTATTCACAGGCGCTTTGGATAAGATGGGTATACCCTATGAGTTCGATAAGCTGGAGGGGGCGCATGAGTTTTTGTGCTTCAACGAGGCGCTGAAGCGAGCCATAGCAAGGTTCGAGGGAAGATAAAGGAAAAAGGAAATAAGGGCGGCGCGCGAGGTACGCGCCGCTTTTTATGCCTGCCGCACTTGAAAAGGGGCTGCGCTTTGCCTTATAATAGGCTGAGAAAAGAGAAAAATAACGGCATTTTACCCCCATACGGATTACGTATGAGGGCATATTGGCGTACATGGAGGAATAAAGGTGTTTATAATAGTGGGCCTTGGAAATCCCGGAAGGGAGTACGAGAATACCCGTCACAACGTGGGCTTTATGACCGTGGATATGCTGGCGGACAGGTTCAATATAGAAGTGAAGCGGCACAATTTCAGGGCAGTATTCGGCGAGGGATATATAGGCGGTCAAAAGGTAGTGCTGGCAAAGCCGGAAACCTATATGAACCTTTCGGGCTGGAGCGTAATGGAGCTGTGCAACTGGTACAAGCCCGAGCATGACCAGATGCTGCTCATATACGACGATATAGACATACCTCTCGGAACCATACGCATAAGGGGCGGCGGTTCCTCGGGCACACACAACGGCATGCGCAGCGTCATATACCAGCTGGGCTTTGACGATTTCCCTCGCGTAAGGGTAGGGATAGGCCACGCGGACGGCCAGAAGGGACTTATAGCCCACGTGCTGGGCGCGCCTGAAGGCGAGGACAGGGAAAAGCTTATCGCCGCCATAAAGGACGCGGCAGACGCGGCAGAGATGATCGTAAAGGGCGAAATTCTCGAGGCGCAGGCTAGATTCAACAGGCGCCCAAAGAAACCCAAGCCACCAAAGGAAGAAACAAAGGCCGATGAGGCCGGGAAGCAGGACAAAGAGGAGCAGAAGTAAGTGACAAACCCGCTTATACAAATACTTGACAGGCATCCGGAATACACAAGGCTGCGGGACGCTATGGTAAATGGCGAAGGCCCTGCAGGAGTATTCGGCCTTGGAGAAAGCCACAAGGGGCATATAGCCGCCGCGCTGTCAACAGGCAGGGCGGTATTGCTGGTTGCGCCAAACGAGGTGGCGGCGGTAAAGCTGCATGACGACATCGCCTGCTACGATATACCCTGCGCCCACTTCCCGACCAGGGAGATACCCCTGTCCGGCAAGGGCTTTGCCGCCCGTGACAGCATAGAGGAACGAAGGGTAGCGGTGCTGTCTGCACTTGCCGCCGGCAAGACCATGACGGTGGTGACATGCATACAGGCGCTGATGCAGCGCACCGTTGCCCCGGAGATAATCAAAAACAGCCTGCACAGCTATGAGGCGGGGCAGACCATAGGACCCCGGGATATGGTATCGGAGCTTGTTATGGCGGGCTATGAGAGGGTTGACGTATGCGAGGCGCCGGGACAGGTATGCCTCCGCGGCGGCTATGTTGACGTATATCCCATCGCCGCTGAAAATCCTGTGCGTATAGAGTTTTTTGGCGATGAGATAGATACGCTCAGGATATATGATCCGCTTACACAGCGCTCTGTGGATAATGTGGACCACATAGACGTCCCTCCGGCTACCGAGATGCCCATAACAGACGAGGCAAGAGCGCGGGCACTGAAACTTCTCAAAAAGCGCAAGGCGGAGGAACTGGCCTCGGCGCTGGAGGATGGGGGCAGGCCGGATAATTCAGTTGCCCTGCTGCCTCTGTTTTACCCCGGGGAAGCGACGCTTTTTGACTATATAGACAAGGACTGGATAATACTCATAGACGAGCCGGCCCGCCTTGAGGAAAGCGGAAAGATAGCCTATCAGGAGTTCCTGGAGGGCGTATCCTCGCTTATGCAGGCGGGAGAGATACAGCCGGAGCAGGCCAACCTTACGGTATCCCCCCTCGAAACTATCAAGCGCATGGATACCAGAAGAACCGCCATGATGTTCGCCCTGACCCGCAGCTACGGCCTTATAGGGCAGAGGTGCATATTCAGATTCGATACCCGGCCTGTTTCGAGATACGTAGGCCGGGAGGAGCTGCTGGCCGAGGATATAGAGGCGTGGAAAAAGAGTAATACAAGCGTTCTGATATACGCCGGTACCCACGCCAAAAGGCTTCAGGACAGACTGCTGGATTCAAACCACATAGTACCTATAAAGGAAAAGCTGGACCGGGACATTGTGCCGGGCGAGGTGCTGATAATAGAGCAGCAGCTAAACCACGGCTTCGAGTACCCGGAGCTTTCCCTTGCGGTAGTCACGGAAAACGAGCTTTACGGAGCCGAAAACCGAAGGCCTTCGGACAGTAAAAAAAAGCGCAGGAAGCCGCAGCTGGTGTTCAGCGAGCTGAACGTGGGCGACCTTGTGGTCCATGAGCTTCATGGTATAGGTCGGTTCGTAGGCGTTGAGACGCTCACGGTAGGCGGCGTACAGAAGGATTATCTGCATCTTGTCTATTCCGGCGGCGATAAGCTGTACATACCTACGGACCAGCTGGACCGGGTGCAGAAGTACATAGGCGGCGGGGAGGACGCCGGCGCGCAGCGCCTTTCAAAGCTGGGCAGCGGCGAATGGCAGAAAACCGTATCAAGGACCCGCGACAGCGTAAAGAAGCTGGCCTTCGACCTTGTGCGCCTTTACGGCGAGAGGCAGAAACGCAAGGGCTTTAAGTTTTCGCCGGATACCCCTTGGCAGAGAAAGCTGGAGGATAGCTTTCCGTATGAGCCTACGCCGGATCAGCTCACAAGCATTCAGGAGATAAAGGCGGACATGGAGAGCGACAAGGTGATGGACCGCCTGCTCTGCGGCGATGTGGGCTATGGTAAGACCGAAGTAGCGCTCAGGGCTGCCTTTAAGGCGGTGATGGACGGCAAGCAGTGCGCAATGCTTGTGCCTACAACTATACTTGCCCAGCAGCATTACAATACCATAGCTGCCAGGTTCGACGGTTTCCCCGTGAATGTGGAACTGCTCTCCCGCTTTAAGACCCCCAAGGAGGAGGAAAAGATAATCGAGGGATTGCAAAGCGGCAGCGTGGACATGGTGGTGGGCACCCATAAGCTGCTCTCAAAGAGCGTAAAGTTCAAGGATCTGGGGCTTCTCATAATAGACGAGGAGCAGCGCTTCGGCGTAGGCCATAAGGAGCAGATAAAGAACATACGCCAGTCCGTGGACGTGCTGACGCTTTCCGCCACGCCTATCCCGCGGACGCTGCACATGTCCATGACGGGCATACGCGATATGTCCGTGATAGAGACGCCGCCCTCCCAGCGCTATCCCGTGCAGACGTATGTAATGGAATACAGCGATTCTGTAATACGTGAGGCCATACTGAAGGAGATTGGACGCGGCGGGCAGGTATACTTCGTATATAACAACGTCCGCAGTATGGAGCAGTTCGCGGGAAGGCTCAGGGAGCTGGTGCCGGAGGCCAGAGTGTGCTTTGCTAACGGGCAGATGAACGAGCGGGTGCTTGAAAAGACCATGCTGGAATTCATGGATCACAAGTACGACGTTTTGCTTTGCAGCACCATAATAGAGAGCGGACTGGATATGCAGAACGTGAACACGATAATAATATACGACGCGGATACCATGGGCCTATCCCAGCTTTATCAGCTCAGGGGCCGCGTGGGCCGCGGAGTGCGGCTCGGCTATGCCTACCTTACATACAGGCCAAACAAGGCGATGAGCGAGACCGCGGAAAAGCGCCTCATAGCCATACGGGAGCTTACCCAGTTTGGCTCCGGCTTTAAGATAGCGTTGAGGGATCTTGAGATACGCGGAGCAGGAAACCTTCTGGGACCGGAGCAGCACGGCCATATGGAGGCGATAGGCTACGATCTGTACTGCAAGATAGTTGACAGCGCAGTCCGGGAGGCAAAGGGAGAGGAGCTGCCAAAGGACATAGATACAGTTGTGGATATACCCATTTCCGCCAATATTCCAAAGAGATATATTCCGAGGGAAGCGGAGCGGCTTTCCATGTACAAGCGCATAGCGTTTATCGCGGCACAGGCGGACGTGTACGACGTACAGGACGAACTAATCGACCGCTACGGAGACATACCCGAGGAGGTGCAGAACCTCATATTCATCGCCCTTATCAAGGCGGAAGCGCAGCGGGCCTATATACAGCGGCTTATGGTGCGGGACGGGGAGGTGCGTATAGTGTTTGACCCGGAGGCGCCCATGGACGGCGCAAAGCTGTTTGCAGCCGCAAACAACATAGCGGGCGCCGTAATGCTGCCCGAGGAAGTGCCCACAATAGTCATACGCCGGCCCAAGTCCGATGTGAAAAAACTGTGCAGTGAGCTGACACAGATTGTTTACATGATGTCGGATTGCATCGTGAAGTGAATACGGGTATAATCAACATTGTGAATACGGGCTGGCCTTGAGCCTAAAACGTCCACAGATTGGAGAAAAAAACATAATGAAGAAGATATTTGCAGCTGCATTGGCACTGGTGCTGGCACTTTCCGTAATAGGGTGCAGCGTTGCTCCTTCCGCAGGTGAAGGCGATACTGCAGTTGTCGACAGCGACGAGGCTGTAGCCACCATAGGCGACCGTAAGGTCACCTTTGGAGAGTACAAGCAGCTCTTTGACACATATGCCCAGTACTACGCCATGATGGGATACGATATATCCGCCGATGAGGAAGGTACAAAGCAGCTTCAGGACAGCATCATAGATGCGCTTGTAGTTAACGAGATAATCGCTTATCAGGCGGCCCAGTCCGGCTATGATAAGCTCAGCGATGAAAAGCTTGCCGAGATAGAGGAGCAGGCGGCGGCAGACCTTAACAGTATAGTGGAGGAATACCGCAAGCAGGCGGAAAGCGACGCCGAGGCGGACAGCGGCATAGACGTTGAGGAGCGCCTTGCCGAGTACATAGCGGACGAGGCGGAGGCCTATACCGGCGAGCGCATGACTGCGGAGGAATACGGCAAGTGGATACTGGAAAACAGCACCGAGAGCGCCATAGGCGAGTCCTTCAAGGAGGCTATGCTCAAGGACGTTACCGTGAGCGACGAGGAAATAAAGTCCTGGTATGACGAGAACCTCAAGACCCAGCAGGAGACTTATGACAATAATCCCGAGAATTACAAGGCCGATAAGGAAGCCGAGGAGCTTTACGGCGGCGACCCCGTTCTGTATGTACCCGAGGGCTACAGCCGTGTGCTGCATATACTCATAACCCCCGAGGACGCCATCTCTGACGAGTACAGCGAGAAGTTCTCCGAGATGGAGGATCTCAAGAGCGAGTACGGCGAACTGGCCTTTACCGTGAACGTAGAGGGCGGCGAGGGGGCAGACAGACTCAACGAGATAAAGACAGAGTACAACAAGCTCAAGGCAGATGCCGATAAGATAAAAGACGAATACCTTGCTCCCTCTGTAGAAAAGGCGAAGGAAGCCTATGCGAAGCTTCAGACCGGCGAGGAATTCTCAAAGGTTGCTAAGGAATACTCCCCCGATACCGAGGGAAACGAAAACGGACTGCTCATAAGCGTAAAGCATTCCGGCAGCTATGACTGGTCAAAGGAAGTAAAGGACGCCTTTGCAAAGATAAAGCAGGGCGAGTATACCGAGGCCGTAAAGGACGACGAGGGCGTACATATACTTTATTACCTCTCCGATGAGCCCGCAGGCGAAGTAGGACTGGACAGCGTAAAGGACAAGATAAAGGAAATACTGATGATCGATGTTCAGGAAGATGAATGGAACCAGATGTTAGAGACCTGGAAGAACGACGAAAGCGTATCCCTCAATGAAGAACTTGTGCGCAGCGTCACTTATAGTCCCGTTTCAGTGGGTTAATAGGTAAAACATAGACCGGGCGTGAATGGGCGGCGGTCATAAGACAGTTAACAGACACAGTAGTATACACTGCTGTGTCTGTTCTTGTATTTTATACTGTTTTGCGGTAATATGGGACCGAACAGACCTACAAATCGGAACTTGACAAGGAGGTATTTATTTTGAAAAAGCAAGTTGTAATCCCAGCAGTTGTGATTGCTGTTCTTGTGGCAACTGCTTTTGCAATTCACTTTATCAATTTCAAAACGGAAATTCCAAATATAGAACTTGTATCCCTGCAGTTACAGTTGGATAAAAAAAACGAAGAATTCGTTTTAAACCAATTCAAAGGATGTACACGAGGGGAACTTGTACAAAAATGGGGGAATCCAGATGGTTCGCTATTTGGTTTCTATGGTGACATCTGGTCAATCACAGAAAACGAATCCCTTGTTGTCTATTACTCTGCTGAATCTACTGTTGAACATATTAAATTGCATCAAAATGAAAAGAACAATTAAGCAAATTCCAGTTTATCTGTTAAACCCTCTGAAAACGCTGTATTTTCAAGGCATTTCGCCTATCTTGTGTTCCAACCTTATGTATTTTCCCTTGTTTTTGCCCTTACGAGCCGAAACAAGGGAAAGTTTTTTACTCTCCGCCGACCACCTTATCCAGCAGTCTTGCGGAAGTACGCTTCGCTTCCCTTGTAGCGTGAGCGTAAAT